>Ga0206126_10000538_pt1 | contig 50077 bp, 24 predicted proteins | sample Helgoland_Spring_5_FD_148621 | JGI IMG/M metagenome (GOLD analysis project Ga0206126, IMG submission 148621) | Pelagic subsurface seawater microbial communities from Kabeltonne, Helgoland, North Sea - Helgoland_Spring_Bloom_20160412_1 | ecosystem: Environmental > Aquatic > Marine > Epipelagic ...
CACCTACTCGGAATTTGCTTGTGAGTACCCTTACCCTGTGGCCATCAGCGTGCACACCAAGTGGATTGGAATGGAGTACCCCATGATCTGCTTCAACGGTGGACGACCCGAACCTGACGGAACGTACAGCGCCCGCACCAAGCACGGCATGGTGTCCGTCATCATCCACGAAGTGGGGCACAACTTCTACCCCATGATCATCAATTCTGATGAGCGCCAATGGACGTGGATGGACGAAGGCCTCAACACCTTTGTTCAGTACCTCGCGGAGAAGGAGTTTGACCGCAACTACCCCACCCGCCGTGGACCGGCGCGCAAAATCACCAACTACATGGGGGGCGATCCAAAGCGCATTTCTCCCATCATGACAAACTCGGAGAGCATCTTCCAGTTTGGCCCCAATGCCTACGGTAAGCCTGCTACCGCCCTGAACATCCTTCGGGAGACCGTGATGGGTCGTGAGCTCTTTGATTTCGCATTCAAGGAATACGGACGCCGCTGGGCATTTAAGCGGCCGTCACCGGCTGACTTGTTCCGCACCATGGAAGATGCCTCGAGTGTGGACTTGGATTGGTTCTGGCGTGGATGGTTCTACACCAATGACCACGTAGACCTCTCCCTCAAGGACATCCAGTGGTATCAGATCTCAACAGGTGATCCCGACGTGGAAAAGGCCCTGGCCAAGGCCGAAAAGGACGCTGAGCCCGCCGACATTTCTATGATGCGCGACGAGACGTACATCTCCGAAAGCCGACTTGAGGCGCGTCCTGAACTCAATGACCACTACACGACGGTGGATCCTTATGCCGTGATGGACATTGAGCGACAGGAATACAAGGATTATGTGGGCCAACTGGACGAAGACGAGCTTAAAATGCTGTCCTCCGGAAAACACTTCTATCAATTGACCTTTGAGAACATCGGAGGTCTGGTCATGCCTGTCATTGTTGGCTTCACCTATGAAGACGGCACGACCGATGTGCGCCGCGTACCCGTGGAGGTCTGGCGCAAGGGCGGAAAGGAAGTCACCAAGGTGTTCGTTACCCCGAAAGAGGCGGTTTCCATCACGTTGGACCCCTACCTCGAAACAGCCGATACGGACCTCACCAATAACGCTTGGCCGCGCAATGTGCGCCCACAGCGCATTGACCTCTACAACGACGCTACCCGTGGCTTTGGGCGCAACTCAAGCAACCCCATGCAGCGCGTTCGCGAGAACCAAGACTACATAGAATCGCTCGAGGACTGACCTGCATCAAGCAGGCCAGAAAGACCTTGCGATTTTAGCGCACGATCAAGGGCTTGCGGATGGTTTCTCCTGCGATGCTCATCTGAACGGTATACCGTCCGGGAGCCATTCCTTCCAATGACAACGTAAACGCTCCCGCCGATTGGCCCGAGCGCAAAGACCGTCCCATGGCATCCAGAAGACTCCAGACACAAGGCTGGTCTACCCCTCCTATGCGCACAGCGTCACTGGCTGGATTGGGCATCAACTGCAGGTCATAGCGGGGACGCTCCTGGATGCCGACCACCAATGACAGCGTATCGATGTCACCCAGGTCCAAAACGTAGTCGTCGCCAATTTGACGCACCGCACCATATACTCGGTAGACATCTCCTGGCGTAGGCCCATCTGCATCCTCATTGTTGCTGGGATCATCAACATCCACACCCACAATGGTGACTGTTCCGGTAGCATCGGATGCCGTCCAAACCCCTCCATCGGGCGCGGTCATTACAGTGACTGGATCTAGACGCGCACGTGTGCCTTCTAGGCTTTCATCCATCATCTCTGCTACCGTCACGCCCGTTCCCGCTGCGGTGGCGTTCCAATAATCCAAGAAGACATAATTGGTGATGTCCATGAGCTGGGTGTTGCCATCGGCTTCCACAACGGTGCCTGTCAACTCGAGGACATCCCCTACTTCCGGCTGCCGCGGGTCGTTCCACCACGGTGGGTTGGCATCGATGATCACATTGGGGCCGATGCACATCAAGCCATTCCACGCCCCATAATCATCCTGGATGTACCATACATCACCAAAATACTCGGTCACTTTGCCCGAAACGGTCACTACTTGACCTTCATATGGACTGGTGTCTTCCTGTCCTTGGACCTCGGCACAGGTCAATGTTTGGCCCTGGCCAGCTGCGCAGATCAAAAGCAGTGACACCATGCCAGCAGTTCGAGAGAGAGTCCCTTGTAATATCATGGGGATGAATGTAATCCACGGAAGTGAACAGCTAAGCTATCTTGGCTCCATGCGCACACTTATCCTGATCGGCTTTGGACTGCTCCTCTCCTTTTCTACCACCTCTCAAACCTCCATCAATTGGGAGGATGCCATTGCTGTGGCCCCCTCTGAATATGGGTACATCAACCTGAGAATGGTCTTGAATAGCGATGGCAGTCCTGTGATCTTACATGGAAAAAGTGGAACAACGGGCGGCCTGTATTGCACCCGATGGAACGGGGTCGACTTTGATGCCCCGGTAGCGATCACGAGCGAAACCGGCTTGTTCATCAATGATGCCGAAGGTCCAAGGATGGCGGTTTCTGGTGACCGGATTGCCGTGACGTATCAATTGTCAGGACAATGGGCGACTGGCGGCCGCATGGTGCTTTCCGAAGACGGTGGCGCCACCTGGGGGACACCGATTCCGACCTCTCCTGAAGCCACTGAGGACCACTTCATGCCTGTTCCTGCATTTGACGAAAATCAACAGCCTTGGGTGACTGTGAAGTGGGGATCAAGCCCCGTGTTGGAAGGGGCGCAGTTTTGGGATGAGGGCAGTGAAACCTTTCTGGCTCCGGTAGATGCTGGCCAACCCATGGATGGCGACGCGGTCTGCGAATGCTGCGCCTCCATGCCGTTTAGCCATGACGGCCGCAACTATGATGTGGTGCGCAACAACAACAGCAACATCCGGGACTTTTGGGTGGTCAGAACAGATGTGTCCGGCTCCTGGAGCGAGGCTTTGGACATCGATCCTACGAACTGGTCCATCAACTCTTGCCCAGCGTCCGAAGCCGAAACCTGCATCTTGGCCGACGGCACCCTCTTGGCGGTTTTCATGTCGGCTGCCGAAGGAGGCAGCAGGGTCTATTGGTCCACCGCCGACTTGGAGGCATGGAGCCTGTTGGATTCAGACCGCATTCAGCCAGGTGTTGACCAGGTCGAAAACAACCCCTCCGTCGACGCCGATGGGGACCACAGCGTCGTGGCTTGGGAGAGCAATCAAGGAGGTTATGACATTCTGGTCGCCTCTGGCAGCAACTCAGCGGGAGGACCCGGAGCGTGGCCGGATGCTGCATCGGTGGTCACAGAAGGCCTGTCAGGCCACAGCCGCCGCCCAGTGGTGCGGGTTGCGGGCAACACCGTCCACCTCGTCTACCAGCGCCCTTCAGAAGGCACCTTTCACTATCGGCGGGGCACCATTGGCGCCTCCAGCACCTTACCTCCCCTGATGGTCAATGCTCCCCTTGAAGTCTCCTCCACACCTATGGGCTGGCATGTCAGTGGCCACACTGGATTCCATTGGACCGTCCATGACTTGAGCGGTCGATGCATGGCATCGGGACAAAGCCCCGACGGCAACGTCTCCTTTGGAGAAACCGGCATTTACATTTTGGGCATCACGTCGGAAATGGACGTGCAGCACTTCAAGTTGGCACGATAGGCCGCCTGCAACAGTGGTTTAGTCCAACCAAGCCACCTCTCCCGTGGCCACGTCATAGACGCCGCCCACGATGGCGATCTTTCCTTCGGCTTCAAGGCCGGACAGAATATCGCTCTCTTGGCGCAGTGCACCCATTGTCTCACGCACATTGACATGAGAGCAGCGGTCGAGGTTTTCGGCAGAGTCCTCTGCTCCAACTTCTGCTTTGGTGGCAGTAACCGCGGGCTGAATGCGGCCGAGCAGCCCCGTGAGGTGACCGTCTTCTAAACCAGCCCAAGCGCCTTTGACTGCGCCACAACGGGTGTGGCCCAAGACCAAAATCGCCTTGCTGCCCGCATACTTGGTGGCATACTCGAGGCTTGCAATCAAGTCAGGAGAAGCCACATTGCCTGCAACACGGGCCACGAACAGGTCCCCTGATGCGGCATCGAAAATCTGCTCCACGGGTGCACGGCTGTCGATGCAAGAAAGCACCGCTGCATAAGGATACTGACCTCCTGCTGCATCGGTGAGCAAAGCCGATCTGTTCCGTTGGGTGGTTTCTTCAGTAGTGGACCTTTTCACACCGTCTTTCAGAAGCGCGATGGCATCTGCCGGTGTGAGGGATGCTTGGAGTTCGGCACCTATGGCGCCTTCTAAAGACAGGTAACGGTTCATCATGATGCAAACATCGAGGGTGGATGTCAATGATGAAAAGCCTGGGGCATAGATTATTCCCAAGAATTATTATTGGCCATTGACAAAGGTCATGCCCCCAGATGAGAGGTGTCATGCTTGGAAAATTCGTTCTGTCCACCTTGAGTGAACTTACCCGTGTTTCTGCCGTTAAATGCTTGCCCCATGACATCGTTGCCCCCAGCCCATAGCGCCCTGCTTTCCCAAGCCGGGTCCTTCCTCTCGGATATGGTGACCGACTCTCGCTTCAAGATGAAGGGTTCAGATGTCTCCACACGCCTCGACCACATCGCGAAGGAAATCGAGGAGACGGGCACGTATACCCATACCGATGAAGAGCTCAGATTTGGTGTGCAATGGGCATGGCGCAGCAGCAACCGCTGCATTGGAAGGCACATGTGGCGTACCCTGAAAATTCAGGATTGCAGGGACATCCGTACCCGGGATGGTGTTGCTGACGCCCTTCAAAACCACCTGAATACAGCTTGGAAAGGTGGCGATTTGGAGAGCGTCATCACTGTATTTCCTCCCCGCATACCCGGAGAGCCTCACCGGCCTGACGCCGTCCGCATTGGAAACCACCAATTGCTGAGGTACGCCGGTTTCAAAAAGGACGACGGAACCGTGACCGGTGATCCGCACTCCACGGAGTTTACCGAGCGCATGCTGTCGCAGGGGTGGAATCCGGCCCAACGCGGTGCACACACTCCGCTTCCTTGGTCCATATGGATTGATGACCAGGAAACCGCGCCACTGGATCACTTTGCGGCCCACCCTGAACAATTCCCAGAGGTCGACATTACCCATCCTGAGCACACTGGAATCGATGCACTCGGTCTCCGCTGGTATGCCATACCCGTGATCAGCGAAATGGCCCTGGTGATCGGCGGCATCACCTACCCCTGTGCTCCCTTCAATGGGTGGTACATGGGAACCGAAATCGCAGCGCGCAATTTCTGTGACCCCCAGCGGTACAACCTCATTGAGCGCATTGGGCAAGCCATGGGGCTGGATACCTCATCCAACCGAAACCTGTGGAAGGATCAAGCACTGATCGCCATCAATCAGGCGGTGCTTCACAGTTTTGACCTGGCCCGCATTCGCATTGGAGACCACCATGAACTGGGGGCCCAGTTTGAACGGTTTTGCGAAGTAGAAGAAAAAGCCGGTCGGCCATTGGCGGGCGACTGGAGCTGGTTGACTTCTCCCATCTCAGGATCCATCACCCCCCAATTCCACAGAGAATTCAGCAACAAGGTGGAGTCGCACACGAACTTCTTCTACCAAGCCCAACCGGCTGAGGATGCTGCTGCCCGCGGGCTGACAGCGGGAACCGAGGACCAACAGCGTCCGAAAGACCCCTTTCATTTGGCGCACCAGCACGAGACACCACGGTGCCCATTTGGTTTCGATAAGCTGTCAAAAGTGCTGGCATTCAAGAGGCCTTCCGCGCTGAAGAAACCCAAATTTCACAAGGGATAGCGGTCTCCTTGTCGGGCGACGTGGCACCCCGACTTCGCTACATTTTTGCTCTCCTCGGAATCGGGCTGCAGCAGAGCATTGGTGTGGTTCAAGTGAATGAAGTACACCTTGTCGCGCTCAGCGGGCGTCCAATCCTCCATGAGGGCAAGGCTCTCTACGATGAACGGGTGTGGCACTTCAGACATGTCGCGGTGGCCCAGCTCCGTCCCATCGTAGAAGGTGCCATCCAAGAATGCCAGGTCTACAGCGCTGACCATCTCCCTTAAGTTGCGGTCCCACTTGGTCCACTTGTCGATGTCGGGGATAAACAGCGCACTGCGGTTTGGACCGGCAATGTGAAACCCTACCGTCTCAGAAAACTCATCCCTATGCGGCACCCTGAACGGGGTCACCGTTAACTGGCTGGTCGCCGCAACCGGCTCATCGGGTTTCAACGTAGAAAGGGCAATGTTGCCGAGCTCTACGAGTTGGCTCCAAGGCCCATTTCCCTCCAAGAAAGCCCTGAGACGGGGCATGGCATAGACCCCCACACCTTGGGCCCCCATGGCCTCCCGTCCGAGCAGTCCCAACCCCGTGTAATGCCCCCAATGGGCGTGGGTCAGAAAAATGCCATCGGGCATGCCGGCATGCGCCCCCGGCAAAGCAGCCAACTGATTGGCTTGCCGAGCGGCATCGGGCGTGGCTTCGAATAGAAATTGTCGGTCGGCCACGGAATCGATCACACCTAAACAGACCACCTGGTGGCCGGCAGGTCTCAGAAAAAGGTTGCGGCAGTCTTCGCGCTGGCAACCGATGTGTGGGTATCCTCCATCCTGGACATTGCCCAATACAGTCAGGCTGACCCCTTCACCTCCTCTCTCGGCCAAGGCAGACCAACCCACACAAAGCACGACTGCGGCCATAGCCACAGCGCATTGACACCACCTCATGGCCTCCATTTACATTGTTTGAGCAAACCGCCACAGGGTTCGCGAATGACGCCTGAACGCAAGGTGTATTGGGTCAGAATGACCTCTCCCAATATGTCCGCATGGAAGGGACTTGAACTGTCTGGGTATAGGGTGAGCCGGACATCCGATGAGTCGCTCGCCACAAATTGGTAAGCCCCTGAGTGAGCGCCGCCATCGTCAAAATCAAACCTGTACCTAAAGCCGCCATCGGGACCTTCAACTTGCCTGAAGGTCATGGTTCGCGGTCCTGCCTCTGCGCAGGAGTTGCAACTGCCTCCCTCGTCCAAGGAGTAGCGCCCTACAATGTCCTCACTCAATGGAGAACAGGACACCCCAAACACAACCACAAGCGCAACGGCAAAAACTCTAAGCATGACGGCCACAAATTAGGGCCAATAACAAGGCCCACTGATGGGTGGGCCTTGATGAACATTTCGTTTGAACAATCCCTGAAAGACAAATCCAAGTGACTGAGGGTCAGCGCACTTGGATTCGAGGGTGGTAGCTCCGGCGGGAATCGAACCTGCATCTAGGGTACCGGAAACCCTTATTCTATCCATTGAACTACGGAGCCGTAGAAAAAAACGGTGCGCGGGGAGCGCACCGTCCGGTTTGTTGTGGAGATACGGGGATTCGAACCCCGGACCTCTTGCATGCCATGCAAGCGCTCTAGCCAGCTGAGCTATACCCCCTCCACAAGGTGGTTTCTACTTCCCGTTGGAAGCAGGGCGCAAATATAGTCGGTTCAACGGTACCGCCAACCCCTCGTTCGCGGTCAGTTCTGCCCCCAAATCCAGCGGCTCTTTGAACCAAAGTCACTGTGGGAAACAAAGCGGAACAACCCCGTTACGCGGGGCATAGGAGCGGCTCCAACGCCCGTTGCCATGGTGCGTCCAGCGGCATCGAAGAGGGACCAACTTTCACCGACAGTGCAGGGCAATGCACTGCCCCAGCTTACGGCAAGGACAGGCGCCCTTTCCAAGGTGGACATCTCTGATATTCCCACAAAAGTGAGGTCGACAGGCAGCAGCGATTCCGCATCGACGTATTCAAAGTCAGGGGTTAATTCGAATGAAGTGGTGCGAAACAGCACCGCATCTGAGCTGCCGTTGGCGGCGTTGAGCGCTGTCCAACTGTTGCTCGACCCTGCTACGTATAGCCTGCCCTGGCTGTCTCTGGCCAAGTCTCGGACATCTTCCTCGCCATCACCACCAAAGACATGGGCGCCAAACCACACTCCGGTTTCGCCAAACCTCCGCTGAACCATTCCACCCGTGCCGCCACCCCCTTCTGTTGTGGTCTGATTGGCGCATTGCAAGATCACGCCTGTCCACAGGATATCTCGGCCTGGCCGGTCCTCTGCACTCGTGGTTTCTACCATCCACTCATGGGGCCAAACATTGGGCATGAAAGGATCAGGGTTGGGCGCCAATTTGCCATACATGGCATCCAATGTGCCGTCGTCCGATGTCAAGGTACCTGACCAAGCCACACCAAGCGGGCCCGCCGTGATGGCCGAAAGGACCACGTTGGGATCGGCAATCGGCGCCACGCCCACCACCAATGGGTTGCCATTGTCGGCGACGACCAACAGCACCGCTGCTGGGGAGTCAGGGACATCCCTTTGAACGGCCACATACAGGGTGTCGCTCCACCAGGCCGCATCGACGGCGGACATGCCTTCCGTGCCGGGCAAGGCAGCCCATCCTGGCGCCAGGCCAGCTTGACCTGTCCATAGACCCGCCATTACGCTCGCAGGCACCGCAGAGGGCACCTCCATGGGGAGACGGTTTCCCACAGCCAGGAAAGTGGAACCGCCGGCCGGGACCAAGGCACAGGTGTGCGTGGCCCCCTGACTGCTCAAGTCGAATTCTTCTACCACGCCTTCTTGTGGGTGAACCCCCATCAAATGCCCCATCCACTGACCCTCGCGCGGAGCATCGTACAGCACCCACACGGTGGAATCTGTTGTCCGCACAACATCGCGAATGGCCAAGGTCGAAGGTGCGCCCAAAGGGGCCTCTACATCTCCTGCAAAGGCAAAAGACCACTGGTGATCCAAGGCCGTATCCATGACCGCCACAAAGCCTTTTTTGCCGACAGGCCCACCGGGCGCCCATGCGGCTTGGCCCGCAGCCATCGCAATGTCCGAAGTGGTCTCACCTGCCAAAACGCAGCCTGCAGCGTCGACCCATACAGCCTCCGCCTGGTCCATGCCCTCGGCACCAAACACCCGCACCTCAATCGCTTCGCTGTCTTGACCAAAGGCGGTCAGGACATTCACAGCCAGGAGGAGGACGAGCAGTCTCATGGGATCAAGATGTGGCCGCGAGGTAGGCCTCACGCATGGTCTTCATTTGCTGAGCGAGGCCAGAGAAACGGTCAAGCGCCAACATGTTCGCCCCATCACTTTTGGCTGTGGACGGGTCGGGATGGGTTTCGATAAAGACCCCGTCAGCTCCAGCGGCTACCGCCGTGCGTGCCATGTGGGCAATGAGCTCAGGCCTTCCTCCAGTCACACCGGAGCTTTGATTGGGCTGTTGCAAACTGTGGGTCAAATCCATGACGGTAGGACCGTAGGTGCGCATGGCCGCCAGTCCTCGGAAATCAACCACGAGGTCCTGGTACCCAAAAGTGGTGCCGCGCTCTGTCAGCCACGCCTTGGGGTTTCCGCTGTCGCGAACCTTTTGGACCGCGTGCTCCATGGACTCGGCGCTCAAGAATTGGCCCTTCTTGATGTTGACCACCTTGCCTGTATTGGCCGCAGCGACGAGGAGATCGGTCTGGCGGCATAGAAACGCAGGGATTTGCAGCACATCCACGTAAGCTGCAGCCACAGCGGCCTCTTCTGCGGTGTGGATATCCGTGGTCACCGGGATGCCAAAGTGGTGGGCCACCTTCGCCAAAATGTCCAATGCCGCTTCATCACCGATGCCCGTGAAGCTGTCGATGCGCGACCGGTTGGCCTTGCGGTAACTGCCCTTGAAAATGAGGGGCAGGTCCAGTGCTGAGCACGTCTCGACCAACGATTCGGCAATCCGAAAGGCCATGTCCTCGCCTTCGATGGCACAAGGGCCTGCGATGATCTGAAGTCGGTCGCCTGCGGTCCATCCGGAGGTCTGAAGGTTGCGTTCCATGGTGCGAAGGTCGTGAAGGCTTAGAAGGTGCGTTGCCAATGAATGCCGAGGCCCATGCGCCCACCCGTTCCGGCCAATGCCAACCAGCGCGTGCGGATGGCGAGGGTGCCGCCGGGGCGCCCTTGGCGCATTGCCCTCGAAGGAAAGTTGAAGTTCAAAGGAATAAAAGTGCCCCCAAAGCCCCCATAGGCCAGGCCCACTTCGGTGTGCACCGCCCCCCTTCCACTGCGTCGAATCAGCGCCCATTCCCATCGCGGTGCAATGGACAGTTTCTCTGCGGTCAAGGACCACACGACACCCGGCAAACGGATGGCACCGCGGTCCCATCGGAAAGACAACGTATGGGGCAAGGAGCGCTCAAACCCGTCCAGTAGGGTGTCCCGCTGTACCGCCCCAGAAAAGTCAGGTCCTTCGCCGGTGATCAAAGCCCACCCAGGGGTTGAAAAAGCCGTATCCATCAGGGCGACTTCGGTTTGCCAGCGACCTCCCTTTCCCAAGTTGCGAAGGGACACCGACCAGCGGTCTGGTCGACCCTGACCACCATGGGCCTCTTCCCATACCATGGCCAGGTCGAAGGCCAATGCGCTGCCCGAACTGAGGTTGCGAAACTGCATGGCATTGAGTCTGCCTTCGGCCACTTCATCGGTCCATTGGTATTCACTCCCTCGGTGCACCCCTCCAGCAATGGAACGGTGTAGCTCGCCCATGCGCACCCCCCACTCCACAGACCACAGCAAAGGGTTTCTACGCAAAGTCATCGGGACCGTACGGACACCGCCGATGCGCAGCAAAGTCGCCGCAGTCAAATTGTAGCGGACCCCCTTTAAGCTCCCGTCGTTACCAATGCCATGCCGGCCAAAGACCAAAGTCGCAGCTGCCGGACTCCAAAAGGCCGAAGCCCACTGCGCAGTTTCTAAACCGATAACCGTCTTCCATCGCCCATCCCTTTGGGGTTTGAACAGCTCCAATGCCGGCAGCACCATGCGCACTCCGGCACGGGTCGTTCCGCCGGCAAACCCCCTCCCTTTCCAATGGGTGAGCGAGGTCGTCGACCGCACTGGAGATGAAATGTCGCCGCCGAATGCGAAGCCGGCCAGCACGAATTTATTGAGCGCGTTGGAAGCCCATTGGCCCTCGGCGTAGACCTCCATTTGGCTGATGGGTGGCGGTACAAGCACACTGTCACCTTCGCTTTGAGCCCAAACCCCCGATGCCCAGAGGGCTGCTATGAGAAAGACAGGCCTCATTGGATGGACAGGACTGCATCTCCATCGAGGTGACCGCGAACGACAAGGCTCTGTGCCACATTGAATGCCGCACCCGCCTCTGGCGTTTCCAACATCACTTTGACCTCCAGTTCAGCGCCCAATCGCAAGGCGGAAAACTGAATGGGCAACAGGGGCAACGAGAACTCGGACACCACTGGGCCAGCGGCGACCCCCATACCCGGCGCCGCTTCCATCACCGGAAAAGAGAAGAAGGAACCCGCTCCGTTTGGCCCTTCTAACAAGAGCAATTGTGAGGGGACATTGACCAAAGACAACGCTATACTGACGCCGACAGGTAGCGTGCTCTCCAAAGAAAAAATCAGGTCGCCGTCGAACTCGATGCCTTCTGGCAATTCTGGTTCGAGCGTATCGACCCATGCGGCACGAGACGCCCCTACGTTCAGCGGTGCAGTCAGCGTCCACTCCAATTCAGGCAACCGCTCCAGATCGATGCGGTCATAGCCACCCGTCACATCACCCAGAGGGTTGACTTCTGCCGAACCTGAGAAGGCAAAAGCGTCTGGTATCGACGATAAAAATGCGGGCACATTGCCTGCTCCTGTCCCAAGAACATATCCGGCTCGGGCGTCCTCAATCTCCCACATTGCCATCCCTTGAGACTCTGTAACCGTTGCCCTCGGCAGCAAGATGGGCGACGACAATGCAGGGTCTACCAATGCCGTTTCCGCAGGATCCTGCCCACCATCTGCGCGCAACACTTCATCTATCGTCATGCCCAGGTCAATGCCGGCAGTGTTGATGAACTCAACCCCCAACTCCAGCGAGGTCCAAGCCACTTGAAGCTCCTGCAGGTTGTCAAGGCCATCCAAATTCACAGACTCCTGCACCTCTATTGTTCGGGTGCCAAAACGCCCCTCTACCTGGGCCACCTGCAGGCCCTCAAATGCGACATCCAACGACAGCATATCGCTGCCCAAAAGGCCAACATCGCCCGTTGCATCGGGGGGGACACCCACCGACCACGATGTTTTTAACTTACTTAATTCTAATCCATTAGAACCCCCTAGATCAAGTTCAACTCCAGCAAGAGGTAAGCTGTATTGCGCAGGTTCCCCGGGCGTGATTTGCAACACCACTTCGCTGCTTCCTCCGTTGGTGCTTTCAGGGAACGCGGCCCCTTCAATGTTGTACCTCAGCTCCAACGGGCCTTGCACTGTGCTGGAGGCTGTCAAGACCAAGGTCCCTGCCGCCATCCTCACGCGGCGCAGGTCAACTTCGGGAACGGACAGGTTGACCGTTTCCACCTCAGACCACACCTCTGCTCCAGGGGGGATTGGAATCGGCCCTCCGATGAAGGGCAGCACAAGCTCTGATGACCAGCTTGTATCGAGGTTGGGCAGCAGTGCTCCTGAAGTCAAGAGGGCGGTGCGATCAAAGGCACTGAGCTTTAACCCCTCTTCGCCGTCTGTCCACAACGTGTCAGACACCAAGTCGGACCATGTCATGGTATCGGTCAGAAATATGACGCGATGCAATGGGGCGCGCCAAGTCACAGGTTGGCTCCGGCACCCCCACAACAAAAGCGCTGTCCATGCGACCGTAAAAGCAGCCAACCTGCTCATAGGGCGGGCGGTTTTCTCCACGGTTCAAAGCAGAGGAATACAGCCAGTCCTAAAGGAAATATGGCGGGATGAAAAGCCTGCATGCTCATGGTGAAGTCGGACAAACTCAGCAGTGCGGTGCCTCCTGCGGCGAGCCCCATGGCCCGCCCTACTTGGCGCTTCCAGCGGGGCGAACCCTCCCGCAACCCAGGCCCCATCAAATGGAATGGCAAGGCCCAAAGGAGGTTGAGGTTATACCGCGTATCGGCATGGTCTGTTCCCCACCATAAAAACGCCAACAAGCACCCTACCAGTCCGGTCAGAATGGGCAACATCCTGCGGAGCCAACGCTTGCCCAACAACACCTCCAAACCGCACCAGATGAACATGACCCACGCTGCTGAAACCGGCCAACCTGCGCGGTCCGGTGCCCGAGGTATCATGCTGGGCAACAGTTCGCGCTGGGCCCGAACCAAGGAGCGCTCCTCGATGGTGCGCGCGTCCATGACCATGCCCTCCAACTCAACCGCCAGATGGTCGGGCAAAAAGGCAGCTCCGCACCGACCCAGTGGAGCGTCCACTGGCAGTCCCAGCACCACATCGATTCCGAATCGCGTGAGGGGAATGCCCCCCAACTTGGCGCGCAGGAGGTCCCTGAAAGTGCTGTCTCTGCGGTCCACACAGTCCACCGTCAACCGCGGCCCAAAAACGTCATCCAGCACCTTGATTACCCGCGTTGCACAGTTGTCGTAAAGGAACTGGTAGCGGTAGTCTCGGTGGTCGGGATGGGCATTGGCCAGGAGATAAGCATCGAGCCGAGCGATGTCTTCACTGGACAATTCCAACTCTTGCTCGCTGACCCCTCTCCCACTGCGGATGTACTCCTCTAGAAACCCTCCAAAGGTGCTCGTGCTCAAAGAGTAAATCAGTTCACCTTGGATGAAGCGGCCGTAAAACCCTTCGCTGAATTGAAAGGTTCCAAAGTTGTAGACGCGGTCCAATGGTGGATCGGCGGCCAAATCGGTGATCCGAATGGCCGTATGTCCAAAAGCGCTGTATAACGCCATTCCAGGACTGCAAGTCAAGACACTGGCCTTGGCCGCATCGGAGAAGTTGCGCAAAGGGGCATCCGCCTCGGGCGGAAAGGGCACCGATTGACCCGCTCCTGAAAAGAGGAAGGCCATGCATGCGGTTAAAATCCAGAGCTGCTTCACGATGGCAATATGGTTCCAGAGAATGGCATCTCCACAGGCCCGGACAACCAGGCGCGCTTTTCGTCTTCAAAAACCACCCCGAGTTTGCCTCCTGGAGCCTGGAACTTAAATGCCTCGCCCCCGACACTCCACCGCAGCACCGCCGCAGCCGCTACGGTGCCACTGCCACAACTCAAGGTCTCGCCTTCCACTCCTTTCTCAAACGTTCTGATGGCGTAAAATCCATCCGCATCCGGTGAGGTGGCCACCACATTGACATTCACCCCTTGCGGCGCAAAATCTGCGTGGTGACGCAGTGGCGGAGCCAAGGATTCCAAGTCTAAATCAGCCAATTCTTGGGCCATCATGCCCAAGACGAGGTGCTCGGTCCCTGAGTGCACAAAGGCGCCGTGTGCCGTGTCTCGTGGTGTTTCCATGAGCAACAAGTCCACGCACGGCTCCCCCTTTATCCAATGGCCTTCGTGAAGACCGTCGAGCGCCGTGAAGTGGGCATCGTTAAACGCATTGTCAGACAGGCTGCGCCACCAGGTAAAAGCAGCGCGCGCTCCATTTCCGCAAAAAGCCTCGCTCCCGTCAGGGTTCAGAAATGTGAGGTGGAAATCCGTGCCCACTTTTCCTGGCCTGAGCAACAAAATACCGTCGGCACCTATGCCGTGCTTGCGGTCACACCATTGGGCAGCTTGTGCTGGAGTTGGTGTCCACACCTCCTCGTTTTGCCCCCTTAAATCGAGGGCAATGAAGTCATTTCCGGCGGCATCCAATTTCACAAACTCCATCCGCTGCAAGGTACACCTCCGGATTCGTGGATGGGCGTGACAGGAATTGCGAAACGGCTATCTTGGAACATGACCTCATGTTTGAAGAAGACCAGGATCCTCATCGGCGCAAGCATGCTCTCTTGTGGGGCGCCCTGCATGGAGGCTCAGATTGACATCAACAATGCCCAACTGCCATTGCCAGTGTTGTTCCTGCATGGAATGAGCGGCGATGCCAGCAGTTGGGGAGGGATGGCCGCCCTGCTTTCGAATGACGCAGGCCTGACCGAAGGAATGGAGCTCCAATACTGCCTCAATGGCGATGGCTCCGAAAACAGCTCGACCTTGGATGAAGTGCTGCCTTTTACGTCCCTGCCTGCCGGGCACGCGGATTTCTTTCGGATCAATTTTGAGTGCAATGCCGGCGGCACCTGTTGGTCCAATTCAAGCGCCAATTCCGATGACATTTTTAGCGGACAGGCAGCGGCGGCAAAGCAAGGACTGGCGGTGGCCGATGCTGTGGCCGAAATCTTAGAAGCGACCGGCGCTCCAGAAATCGTTCTGGTCGGACACTCTATGGGCGGTTTGGCCGCGCGTGAATACCTGCAAAATCCTGAGTTTTGGCCAGTGGACGAAAATGGCGTGGCCCACCACCATGTGGCCAAGCTGGTCACATCAGGCACACCACACAATGGCAGCAATTTCACGGTCGGTTGGCTGGAGGACTTGGGCGACCTGTTTGGGTTTGACATTGAGCAGCGATCCGACGCCGTTCGCGATCTGAGAACGGACTATTTCTACTCGGGCGACCCCGGCGTTTTTCTGTTTGGCGGCCTTGAAGACAATTGGGTCCTCTGGGATTTCCTGTTCCAGAACTTCTGGAATGTCGATGTGAACTGCAATGGAAATGAGGGCGACAACATCGTAGGGCTCAACCAAAAGCCCCTTTCCGACGACCTTGAGTTTGCCTTTATCACCTCTTACGACGACGGTGTCGTCTCGGCGTTTAGCTCGGATGCCATGGTGACGATGTACAACCCCACCCACAGGGAACGGTTCTTTGTCAACGGCGTGTTTCATACCTCTCTCAACGATGAGCTGGCCCTCACGCTCAAGGGCATGGACGAACCCGACGATATACAAACGGCCTATCCCATTGTATCGGGACAGACCATCATGGGCTTTACTTCCGAGCAGGGTACGGATGCCCCCCACCCCGGCGAGGACCGCGATGTCTATGTCATGCAAGTGGACGCCCCCTCTATTGCGACGCTGGACACCCTTTGGTTTGGGGGAGGATTGACGGAGGCTTCTTGGCTCGATGCCACTGGCAATGTGATCGGTGATGCGCTCGCAGCCGAAGGCACCCTGCTCGATGTAGGCTCCGTGTTTTTGCGCTTGACCACTGCCCCTGGCCCAGCCGTCACCAACCACCTTTTCGCCCCTGATTTTGCCCCCGCTCCCCCGGCTTGTCCCGAAGACTTGGACAACAACGGCGTCATTACTGCTACAGATGTTCTGCTTTCCCTGTCACAATTCGGTTGTTCCGATGCAGACTTCCCAGAAGGATGCAGCTCTGATGTGGACGGAGATGGCATCGTAGGTGTAAACGACATACTGTCGATCCTCAGCATGTTCGGCACATTCTGCTGACCCCTTTCTTGTTGGTCCGCTTCAAAATGACCGAGCAAGCAAAAGGGCTGCCCTCTCGGACAGCCCTTTACTTTCATTATATCAATGTACTGCGGTATCACTCATCGCAATACGACCCGAAGGCGTCGAGAACATCGAGGAGGTCCATGATTCCCACTTGTCCGTCGCCGTTGGCGTCGCCTTCGCAAGTAGTGGCCACCACTGTATCCATATCAAACGTGCAAGAGCCATCATCTGCTGTAGCATCGGCGGCATAATTCTCAGCATCGATATAGGTGCACCCGAGGCAACCATACTCACACAATCCCGGATCGCTGTCTGTCGCCAATATGTTGAAGTTGCAAGCGTCGACATGCTGACAGCCCACAAATTCATTTTCGTCGCAAATGCCGTCGCCATCTGCATCGTTGATACAGGTTCCATCGCAGTTTCGGGCGGAATCTGAAGGATAGATACATGACCCTTCTTCTGTAGCATGAACAAGGTAGTTGCACGCCGAATCGTCCTGGCACCCGACAATTTCGAGTTGGTCACACACCCCGTCTTCATCGGCATCAAGAATGCAGACACCCGACTGATCGTAGACGCCACCAAAGTCGCAAGACCCATCGTTGAGCACCGCAGACGCGTCGTAGTTCAAGGCGGTTTCATTCGTGCAACCCGAGCACGCTTCAGATTCATTGAACGAGACCAATTGCAGTCCCTCTGTGGAATTCCCGCACGCATCCATTGCAGTGTAGAGTCGAATCAACTGTCCGGGAACATCGGACCCGTAGGCCGAGAATGAAGCGAACGTCAAGTTGACCAAACCACAAGTGTCAGCAGCCTCTGCTAAAGGCATTAAGAACGAAGAGCATTCTGCCTCCACAAAGGGGTCCAAGGTGGTGAATGAAGGCGCAACGGTGTCGACCAGCTGGATGGTTTGAATCGTGGAATCCGCGTTTCCGCATGCGTCAACTGCAGTGTGAATGCGTAAAATCGTGTACTCCTGCGGGCAGTCACCTGGCTGAATGGAATCCATGAAGGAAATCATGGGCTCAGCACATGCATCTGCGGCCGTAATGGCGCTGTCGGGCACAGTCTGCTCGCAAGACAACACCAAGTCAGCTGGACCTGCGGAAATGACCGGCGCCAGTGTATCCACGAATTGAACTTCTTGGACAGCAGACACGGCATTTCCACAGCCATCTGTGGCCGTAAACGTGCGCAACAAGGTGTACTCAGAAGGACAATCACCTGCCTCTTCCCCTGTTGTCAAAACCAGCTCAGAGCCGCTGCACTCATCCTGGTGGATGGGCATGTCAATCGGAGCGTTTGCATCGCAACTGAGCTGCACGTCATCAGGCATACCAGCAATGGTCGGGGGTAAGGTGTCCCGGATACTGACCTCATAACTGACTTCAGTCTCATTGCCGCAGACATCCGAAGCCAATATCGTGCGCATCAACATGTAGTTGCCTGCGCAAATGGCCAAGGCGCTGTCCACCCACATGCTGTCAATGCTGTATGTGATGCCCGCTAAATTGTGACAAGCATCCACCGCTTGAGCAGCTCCGAAGTCCGAGGTATCAGGACAGCTGAACACGACCATGTCCGGCATGACCGTGATTTCTGGTCCCGTCTCATCTTTCACCGCATACGTCTCCATGGCGACCGTGAGCAGGCCTTGATTCAGGTTAAGCCCAATGTGCTGGAAGGTGATGTATTGGGCGCAAGCCGTGGTTGTATCCACCGCCACAACCTCAGAGTAAACCACAGAAGCGGAAGAGTCACAAGGATTGTATGCTGTGGCTGCGGGGATGTCCATGGGGAGGTCTTCGACGCAGGTCACAAAAGTGGTATCCGATAAAGTTGGATCAAAGACTGGCGAACAATAATTCGGCGGATACGTGCAGGGTCCAGAGAAAACTGCATCTGGAGAAAAGTTGACTGCCTCCGGATCAAAACACCCGACTTCTTGGACTTGGTCGCAAATACCATCGTCGTTGGTATCGACGTTGCATGTATCGGCGCAGCTGTATAGCAGCAAGGAAGCTGTTGAATCACCTACTGCTGCAATTTCTAAACTGAGGGACCAAGACGCAAAGGCATTGGTCGTGAGGGTGTCCGTATTGCCTTCTTTCAGCATAAAGGTCCAATCTCCTTCCCCCAATGTACCGGCGAAACCGGGCATGACTAAACCGTAGAAATTGAAGGGTTGGGCCAAGTTGTCGAGAATGTCATCCCCTGGCATGGACCCTGGACTCACACCAACCAAAGCGCCTCCATCCAAAGCCATTGCTGCCGCGTAGAAATCGGCCTCAGACTGAATGACAGGCAACGAGTCTCCAGGTCCTACTCCCATGAATGCCCCGTTGCCAAAAGGCAGGGAAATTTCGGGATTGGCTGCCGCATAGCTGCTTTGGTCATACTCGAGCAGACGTGCTCCGGTCATTTCAAAACCAGCGGGAATGCCAATGGTGAAGTACTCGGGGTCCGAATTCATTTGCTGAAAATTGATGGCTTCGCCGCTCAACTGGTAAGCACCCGCACCCATCCATGGAATCGCCGTAGGCTCAGCTGCATTGCTCGAAACATCGCCGTCAGTTTCTTCATTGTAAGTCCAAACGGTCTCCAGCTGGAAGGTCAAGTCGGGTCCATCCCCACCGCAAATGCCGCAATCATCGGTATAGAGACACTCCAAAGCGAAGGGGTTCATGTAGTTGCAGGCAACCGTGTCCGTGCACAAATCCGCAGCGCCGCAGACGCCATCTCCATCCCCGTCCACGTTGCCGACACAATCACAGTTTCCAGCGGGAATGCCATCGCCGCCGCATGTACCGCACTCATCGAGCACGTTGCCATTGCAATCGCAGTCCCCCTCTGGAATGCCATCGCCACCGCACACCCCGCATTCGTCTGCATATAGACAGACTGCATTGGCGCCATTGTCGTAGTTGCATGCCGACAGGTCAGTGCAATTGTCTGCATCGTCACAAACCCCATCTTCATCGTTATCGGAGGTACAGTCCCCTCCACAAACGCCTATGACATCGAAGATGTAGCAGGCGGCAGAGTCAGTGGCGAGGGTGTCGTAATTGCAAGCCAGGGTATCTAAGCAACCGAGAACTTCGAGTTCATCGCAAATGCCGTCGCCATCTGTGTCGTTCAGGCAGATGCTGTCACAGTCCAAATACTGACCCGCAAATGCGCAGGAGTCTGCGGCCTGCATAAAATTGCAAGCCAACGTATCCACACAGGCGTCAGAATCATCGCAAGTGCCATCGGCATCCACGTCCACGCCGCTGCCATCGCATTGTTCGCATACGTCCGGCATCACACAACTGTCATCGTCTCCGAGGGCCGATGCGTCGTAGTTGCAAGCATTAGCATCGGTACAGCCACAGAAATCCTGACCCACCAAGGATCCTGAAATGACCGCATTGTCTATGTCGAAATTGGTCACGGTACTCGTGGACTGAATGGACACTGAGCCATCGGAAATTGAGATGGAAGGACCGCTGATGAGACCCACAATGTTGGAATCGATGTCCAACTGTACGGTGATGGTACTCACCACAAACAAGTTGAGGCTATCAACCCCATCTGTGAGGATGCTGGTAAATTGAGCTGTGGAGGTCCTCTCTCCGGTTGAGGACACAAAGTCGGAGTAGTTTTCGGACCCCAGCAGGGCTCCAGTCAAACTCCAGCTGCTGTCTGCAGCCGTGGCCTCGATTGTAGGTGGAACGCTGGTATCGGCGCCAAAGGCATTGGAATTGGTGAAGGTTCCGCCTACAAAGGCATCGCAGTCGGCAGAGAGAATATCAGCCAAAGACTGGGCCTGAGCCGAAAAGGACGATAGGCACGTTAAGGCCAAGATCAGACAAGAAATATGATATCGCATGGTGTAACGATGGGGGGTTAGATAGATTAAGGTTTGGCTATTGCTTTGATTAAGGGCATTCAGAACCCAGTGCCACGAGCATGTCGAGGAGGTCCGAAATGTTGACACCGCCGTCTCCATTGGAGTCAAAACGACAGTCTCCGGTTGGGAAGACGCAACTGCCATCGTCATATGCTGCAGTCGGATTGTAATTGTATGCTTCTGGGTAGGCGCACCCTCCTATACCTGGCTCGTCGCAAATGCCATCTCCATTGAAGTCAAACCAACACTCTCCCTCGCAGTCCTTCCAGGGCGCCGCGAACAGACAGCTCCCGTCTTCCTCGGATGCATCTGGGTCAAAATTGCACGCCGTGGAATAGGTGCAGCCTTCTTGCTCGTCTTCGTCACATACCCCGTCGCCATCCGAGTCGTTTAGGCAGTTGCCTGAACAATTCAAGTGGTCTACCCCGAACACATCGACGGGGTAAAGGCAGGAATCAGCCACCTGGTTCTCAGGATCTACCAAAGGGTCGTAATTGCAAGCATCCAATGCTGTGCAGCCCATGTACTCATTGTCGTCGCAGACCCCATCGTTGTCTGCGTCACCAAGACAGGCCCCTGTGCAGTCATAGCCGCTGTCAGCATAAATACATGAGCCGTTATTGAAAGTGGCGGATGGGCTGTAATTGCATGCTTGAGCGTCGTTGCACCCCTCCACAGAGGGCGGAATACTTATGGCAACTCCCATCACCTCTGGGCTCCCCCCATCGAGGTTCTTGAATTTGATATTGACCAACACGCTCATGCTTCCAGAACTCGCGAGCTGCGCAACCAACACCCTTCCATCTGGTCCTGAGATGGCGTCGGGCTCAGTCCCTGGTATGATGGCCAATCCGCCGCCATTTGGGTCTGACTCCTCAAAATCTCCACCTGCCTCAAATTCAGTGAAGTCCAAGCCTACGGAGAGCAGGCTTACACTTCCGTTGGCATCGCCGCCGATGGTAAACCATGAATCCATCGCAGATGTCGCAGTACTGACGGCAGGGAGGTTGGTCGCGAGCGGACCGCCATCTGGAGACTGATAAAACCCTGCTTCAGCAACGGCCATCCATGGATGTTGCTCCGTTCCAAAGATGGAAATCAGCTCGTATCCCGCGGAGTCAAACTGGGCATACACCCTGTACAGCATCTCCCCCCCTGGGCCCATGCCTACCTGCTGCTGCGTCAGTCCGATGAACCCTGCCGCCGATGTGTCTGGCTCATTGGGTTCGCTGATGCAACTCCCATCATCTTCTGTAGCCTGCGCATTGTAGTTATCTGCGGACGGATCTGTGCAACCGGCCACCTCTTCATCGTCACAGATTCCATTGTTGTTGAAATCGGCAGAGCAATCGCCCCCGCAAACTTCCAAAGCGTCCAAAGTCTGACAGCTCCCATCGTCCTCAGTGGCATCGACATCAAAATTGCAGGCCGCAACGTCTGTGCAACCGGGCGTGTTGCCTGGGATGGTTAGAACGACACCGGTGACTTCTTCTGAAGTCCCACCTTCAATCAACACACTCAGATTTGTCGACAGGTTCACTTCACCCTCAGTGGTGATCTGGGCCATTAAAACCCGGCCCAGACTGTCGGCCAAACCAAATCCTGAACCAGGAAACGACGCGACCGCCCCTCCAAATTCAGGGTCGCTTATGAGGTCCTGCCCATTTTCAAAATCCTCCCCACTCAAACCTACTATGATACTGGACCCACTGTTTCCTAAAGTCACCCAGCTGTCCCTTTGCAAAAGCGATTCATTGCCTTCTGGATAACCAAGCCCTCCTTCTGCCATTTGATAAAAAGACGTTGTGGTCTGCAGGTGTAGTGGTGATTCTGCCGTGCCAAACCAGCTGACCAAACCCTCATTGGGATTGGAAAAATTGGCATAGATCCTATATGTTGGGGGCAACGCCGCCGTCGCCGCTTCATGCACACTAAAAGACAATCCTGTAAAAGACCCTGTCGGATAGGTGCAACTGCCATCGTCAATCAACGCGTCAGGATTAAAGTTCAAAGCCAGCTCTGAGGTACACCCTTCCTGCCCAAAGGGCTGCAGGGTAACGGAAAGGCCCGTTTCGAGCACAGCAGGAAGTTCTGCTGAAGGCTTCCATTGAACATTTAATGTCAAATCCACAGGACCTGGTGACACAAATTGTCCGAGCAACACCTCTCCCCCGTTCGACTCCCCTTGTGATGAGAAAGGCAATAGAAAAAAGCCTCCTCCAAATGAATCTGAACTTGAGAATGTCCCTCCGCTTGCAAAGGCCTCCGTTGCAGCTGTCCAACCTGCGCCACCTGTGGCCTGCACATTGCTGGTTCCACTGGGAATACCAATGGTAAACCAGCTGTCTGTGTCCAAGGCATCAGCGCCTTGGAACAACAGTGCCGCATCATCAGACTGATAAAACCCTTGCACCGCACTGGCGATCAAAGGATGAGCCTCATCCGAAAAGAGACTGAGGACCGACGCACCTTCTGGAATGGCCAAAGAAACCCTGTGGACTGTCCCTTCAGCTTCGACCCTGACTACTTCTGTTTGAAGAACGGCTTGCCCAGAAACCTGAAGACAAATAGCCGTTGTTATTAAGAAGGCAAGAAGACGCGCATTGAACATGACAAGAAGGTTTGGCTGAAAGTGCGATTGAATTCAGGCAATCACCCCTTGTTTATAGATAACTCTTCGTATCAACCTTTAATGAACTCACATGTCATTATTTATGCCGCTAATTATATATGACCAATACTTCTCTGGGTTGTATTGCCGCTTAAACATTTTATTTAATCGCCTAAAATTACTCAGCTCATTAGTGCACTGGGCATTACAGACTCTCAGGGTCTTAGAAAGAGAGGCTTCCCACCTTCAGCCCCCCTTGCGGCCCGCCCCAACCCATGAAATCCAGTGCATAGAAAAGGCCGCCCGAGGGCGGCCTTTTCATCACTGAAATAGATGGAAGATCACTGCGAAACGAGCAGCTTCTTCACCACCAAGTATTGTGCACTTGAGAGTCGAATCTGGTACATACCAGCGTCGAGGTCATTGGCTTCAATGTCGAGCGTGTGGTTCACGTTCGGTGAAGCAATACCGTCGTACAACTCGGCAATCAATGTTCCGTCCATGGCCACCATGTCCACACGCAAGCGCATGTTCTCGGTCACGGTGAAGCCCAAGAGGCTCCAATCGTTGGTTGGGTTTGGCTGCAAGTTGGTGACGCGAATTGGCGTCTTACCCGTGGTGAGGTCACCGGATCCACCCAACACAACAGGTGTGTGATCACCGATGACACCGCCACCAAGCTCAGCTTCTCCGTCTGAGAAATCGTCGCACATTTCCTCATCGTTCACACTCAATGTGTAACTGAAGCTGCTCGAGTTCTCGCAATCATCAACTGCGGTGTATGTCCTGGTCACGCTCCATGGGAGGCAGCAATCCAAATCACCGAAGATGTCTCCAGTGCCATTGATCTGCTGGCTCTGGAATTGACCAGAGTAGTACATCCAAGCACCGTAACCGTAGTTGGCATTTTGGCCACTTCCACCGAGTCCAACTTGGAGACCGAACAACTCATTGGTCGGTGCGTGGAACGCCTGAAGCGAGTCACCAGCGTAAGTGCCTGTTCCAATCAAACTTCCTTCCTCGAGGATTCTGTAATCCCAGTTCTCGTGGTCGTCACCAATGTTGCCACAGTCCAGCTTGTAGGTGTGGGCGCCAGGCTGAGCCTGCCACTCGTCCCAATCCATTGCAGCGCTGTAAGTCATTTCGATGATCCAACCTCCGCCGGATCCATCGATTGACATCACTTCCTGTGTCAAGCTCCATGTTCCATCCACATTGTTTGAAATCAATCCAGAACCTGTGACGTCGGCATACATCTCCGTTCCGATGCCAGGCAGGCTAAAGAGACGCAAGTTGTGGGGATCATGACCTGTGCAGGTCTCTCCACTTTCGAATGCCTCTGGAATAGAGCTCTGGCAGAAGGAAAGGACCTCATCAGTTGGTGCGTACTGGCCATCAAAAGTGTCCAACAACGTGAGGCTCACTTCTGAGTCACAATTGTCAGCCACAGCAATGTCATCGCAGGCCAAGGATGTCTCCCAATCCACTTCACCATTCAAAGAAGTGCAGCAATCGTATTCGGTTCCTCCATTACTGAAATCGCACGTATTGGTGAACTGTGGAGCCAGGCTATCAATCACCTCAACCACTTGCGCATACATCACAACGCTGTCGTTTCCACATTCGTCAGATGCGGTCACGGTGAATGAACGTGTGAAGGAATAGCTGCCTTCCAGCGCAGAATCTGTGTCTGAGCAGGTCAACACTGCCTGACTGTCCGAGTACTCCACAATGAGGGTGTCCATGGTGCAGTTATCGCTCGCGGTGTAGATCAAGCCTCCAACGGTAGCGTAGGATGTATCAACGAAGCAATTCGCATCGGTGTACAGCTGGATGGAGTCCATACCGGTCACAGTCAGTGATGGCTTGGTATTGTCCTCTACGGTGATGGTCTGCATGCACGTTTCAGTGGTGCTGTTGCCACAACCGTCTGTTGCCGTTACCGTCCAAGTCCGCTCGATGCTATAGCAACCAGCGCTTACACTGTCGACCACCGCGTCAGAGAAGTACAGCGTATCGCTGTCCACATAGCAGTTGTCACTCGTGGAGAAGGCTGGTCCTCCGGTCGCGCTGCTGTCGGTGTCCGCATAGCAGCTTTCTAAAGCCTCAACAATAGCTGGGGCAGGGCAAGTCAGCGTCACCATTGGTGCGATGGTATCGCGCACAGTGATGTTCTGCACACAAGACTTCTCCGTGGTATTGTTGCACGTGTCCTTGGCCACTGCCATCCATGTCCGGACCACTGTGTACTCGCTGCCGCACCCTGGGGTCACCACATCTGAGTAGGTCACCACAAGATTTGGCGTGTTGTCGCAGTTGTCGCTCAACGTAGTCGCCGCCTCGCCGATCGAACCTGTGGTCGTATCTGCATCGCAAGTCGCGTTTAGATACAACGTGGTGTCAGAAGGGCACGTGATGGTCAACTCTGGCGCCACCGTATCGATGACATTAACCACCTGCTCAATGGTGCTGTAGTTGCCGCAGTCATCGATGGCCTTGTAGACCCTCAAGTATGTGGCTGGACAAGCGCCGGACTGCTCAGTGCTGCTGTCGATTGTAATCGATGCATCACCGTCGCAGTTGTCAGCAGCGGTCACTGCGTACAATGTTGATGGGTCGTAGAGCTCACAAGAGATGGTGTAAACACTGTCTGCTGTGAGAACCGGAGCCAACGTATCCAATACCGTGATGATTTGGGCACAGTTAGAGGTGTCCCCTGTCAGATCACATGCATCAGTAGCCGCCGCGTAGAACGTACGGGTAAACGAGTAGCTGCCTTGCAGGTCGGTATCATCACCTGTGCAGGTGTACACCAACTCACTGTCGCTGTAATACTCATCCAAGGTTGGATTAGAATCGCACACGTCAGATGCTGATGAGGAAGCCAAGCCCAACGTACCTGAAGTGGTATCCACTGCGCAGTTTGCATCGAGGTAAATCGTCGTGTCGTTCGCACAGATCATCGTCGGTGCGTCAGGCGCGGTGGTGTCTTCGATCACGAAGCGGGCCATCGTTGTGGACGCATTGCCGCAAGAGTCCGTCGCCGTGAAGGTCACCTCGCTTTCGCCAGTGGCACCGCAGAGGTCACTCAAAGCAACGTGGTCGTTGCTCCAAATCACAGGACCGCTGCAAGCATCTGTAGCCTCGGCTCCGCCGTTGTCTGCCAACCAAGCTGCCAATGCAGCCGCGTTTCCAGCCCCGTCGCATTCGACCGTGTCATTCTCTGCCTCAACCGTGATCGTTGGATCGGTGGTGTCTTCGATGATGAACGTCGCTGTCGTCGTGCTCATGTTGTTGCAGTCGTCTGCTGCTGTGAAGGTCACAGATACAGTTCCGGTTGCTCCACATGAGTCGGCGAAGTTTGAAGCATCATAGTTGTTCGTCCAGGTCAGCTCTGAATCACAGTTGTCTGTGCCGGTAGCTCCGCCATTGTCGGCGAGCCAAGCTGCCAGTTCAGCTGTGTTTCCTGAACCATCACACTCGACGGTTTCATCCAAAGCTGCTGTCAATACAGGAGACAACGTATCCAATACCGTGATGATTTGGGCACAGTTAGAGGTGTCCCCTGTCAATTCACATGCATCAGTAGCCGCCGCGTAGAACGTACGGGTAAACGTATAGCTGCCTTCGACATTGCCGTCGCCAATAGGTTGACTTGCAACCGTAGGCTGCTCATTGAAGCGAGACCACTGTCCCTCGTCGATGACCACTACCATGTCGTTCCAGTCATCGCCTCCTTCCTCAACAAGCAACAACTGAATGCCGCCAGATGCCTGTGGAGAATCGGTGGGAATCTCGCTTCCGATATACAAGGTGCCGTTCGGTGCATCACAAGGACCATAGATCTGGCCGCCGGTAAGTTCCAGGGTCACGGTGCCGTCATTCTCCTCAAACGTACCCACTTCGGGGACGATGATGCTGTGGAAGATGCCGGACTCCTCGGTGATGGTAAACGTGATGGTCACTTCACCCGAATATGACATCAAATCGAGATAAACCCCTTCTCCATCCCACGTGTCAACAGGGACGGGTTGGCTGGCTGTAACGCAGGTGTATGTCAACTCGCTGTCGATGTAGTACTCATCCATGGATGGATCAGAATCGCACACGTCAGATGCTGAGGATGAAGCCAAGCCCAAGGCACCGGAAGTGGTATCCACTGCGCAGTTGGCATCGAGGTAAATCGTTGTGTCGTTCGGACAGATTATTGTCGGTGCGTCAGGCGCGGTGGTGTCTTCGATCACGAAGCGGGCCATCGTTGTGGACGCATTGCCGCAAGAGTCCGTCGCCGTGAAGGTCACCTCGCTTTCGCCAGTGGCGCCACAGAGGTCACTCAAAGCATCGAAGTCGTTGCTCCAAATCACAGGGCCGCTGCAAACATCGGTAGCCTCGGCTCCGGCGTTGTCTGCCAACCATGCTGTCAAAGCAGCTGAGTTGCCAGCACCGTCACATTCCACCGTATCGTTCTCCGCCTCAACCGTGATGGTTGGATCGGTGGTGTCTTGAATGGTGAAAGTTGCCGTTGTCGTGCTGCTGTTGTCGCTACAGTCCATCACGGTGAAGGTGACCGTGACTGAACCTGTGGCGCCGCAATCAGGCGTCAAAGCAGCGTAGTCATTGCTCCAATCGAGGTCTTCGGCATCGTTGCATTCGTCGAACGCCGATGCACCTGCGTTGTTGGCCAACCAAGCATTGAGTTCATCCAGATTGCCGGAGCCATCACATTCTGTTGTGGTATCCTGAGCGGTCACTATAATGATGGGGGCCACCGTGTCAATGATCTGAATAATCTGTGTAGTCGTGCTCTTGTTGCCACAATCGTCCGTTGCACTGTAGTAGACATCGTATCCACCCAAGCAACCAAAGCTCATCTCCTTACAAGAGTCAACAGCGAGGGTAACGCCACCACAAACATCTTCTGCCGATACAGCATTGACCGCAGTCAATGAATCGATGTTGCAATCCCAATCTCCGCAGTACACTTCGAGCAAAGGCAGCGCGGTCATTTCCGGCGCTGTTGTGTCTTCAATGGTGAAAATCGCCGTTGTAGAGGAAGTGTTATCACAGTCGTCTGTCGCAGTGAATGTGACAATGGCTATGCCTGTTGATCCGCAATCGTCAGACAAGCAACCTGCCGTGTGCACAAAGCCACGGTCCGTTGAGGCTGGCGCGTAGTTCTTGTTGAATGCACGCAAAGCGACACGGCATTGCTGAGGCGAATAATCGCCGCGGCAATCGCCCAAAACGCCATCCGCAATCTCAATCACCTCATTCACGGTCTTTCCCAGGAATGCACCCTGCAGGATGACCAGGTCACCGAGGGCCACATCGGATGGGCTGAAAGCGGGATCTGCAGCATCAAAAGCCACATTAAGCTTTGCAGTCAGCAAGTGAGACACCAGTGCATTGTTCCAACAGGTTGGGTCAATCGCTTCTTCAGTCGGGTTGGTGCCGCCATGGGTCAAGACCAAGTCCTGTGCACTGCCTGTGCAAGGAAGGTAATTGTCCACCGAAGCAGCATTCGTGAAGTCGAGCTTGAATCCGGCTCCGCAACCCACGGTCAATCCGCTCGGGAATACCGTTGCAAAATCAGCGTCTAAAAGATCAGACGCGGTGTTGCTGTTGTCGCTCCCCCATGTGCCCTGTCGGTACGTATTGAAGGTGTCTGCGCCATCGCCACAATCGCTGTAATTGTTGGACCAAGTGATTCCACTGCAATTGTCCGATGCCGTTGCACCGCCGTTGTTGTCCAACCAAGCTTGGATGGCATCGGCATTGCCCATTCCATCGCATTCAACCGTTGTGTCGGCAGCGGCGGTCACAATGGGCGAAATGGTGTCAATCAAGGTGATGGTTTGGTCGCATTTGAGGGTGTCCTTGTTTTCGCAAACATCTTCGGCCACCAACTGCCATGTTCGAATGAACTGGTATGTGTTTCCGCACAGTGCAGTGGTGTCATCGTCAGAGTATGAGATCGCGTAAGTCGCACTGGCGTCGCAGTTGTCAATTACGGTATAGTCTGGAGCTCCAGTGATGCTGGTATCTGTTCCAGCCTCGCATGCAGCGTCGACCTCCAAAGAGATGTCGGCTGGACAATCCAAAGTCAAAGCCGGCGCCAGTGAATCCCACTGTTGGATATACTGCTGGGCTTCGATGCTGCGGTTGCCACAAGAGTCAATCGCTGTCCACAGGCGCATCCATGTCCCTGGGCAGCCCCCTGAAAGCTGATGGGCCTCAATTTCGTAACGCACCCCACTGCAGTTGTCGGTGGCTGAAATTGGAATGAGGGTTGGATCGGTAGGATCCAAAATCTCATCGCAAGAAGCGAACAAGTAGATGTCGTAGGCATCCCATGTAGGCGCTAACGTATCAGATACGGTAATCGTCTGCGTACAAGTGGCCGTGCTATCGTTGCCGCAGTCGTCCGTGGCAATCGCTGTCCATGTGCGCTCAAATGTGTAACACCCCGTACCCGTGCTGTCGATAACCACGTCGTTGTAGCTATCCTCCGAAGTGAACACGCAATTGTCGTCGTAGATCACCGTGATGTCACCCGTGCTCGACGGGTCCAAATCCACACCACATGTCTCATCCACATAAACCGTGGTATCGGTTGGGCAAGTGAGGGTAACGTCTGGCTTGATGTTGTCCATCACCATGATCGTCTGCGTGCAGGTCGTTGTGCTGTCGTTGCCGCATTCGTCGGTAGCATTGGCCGTCCAAGTGCGCTCAATCGTGTAGCAGCCTGTGCTCGTAGAGTCGGTGATCACATCGTTGTAGCTGTCCTCCGAAGTGAACAAGCAGTTGTCGTCATAAGTCACCGTGATGTCACCGGTGCTCGAAGTGCTCAGGTCAACTGCGCAGTCGGCATCAACATAAACCGTGGTATCCTGCGGACAGGTCAAGTCAATGCTCGGCTTGATGTTGTCCATCACCGTGATTGTCTGCGTGCAGGTTGTTGTGCTGTCGTTGCCGCAGTGATCGGCGGCATTGGCCGTCCAAGTGCGCTCAATCGTATAGCAACCTGTGCTCGTAGAATCGGTGATCACATCGTTGTAGCTGTCCTCCGAAGTGAACAAGCAGTAGTCGTCGTAGATCACCGTGATGTCACCAGTGCTCGAAGTGCTCAGGTCAACTGTGCAGTCGGCATCAACGTAAACCGTGATATCCTGCGGGCAGGTCAAGTCAATGCTCGGCTTGATGCTGTCCATCACCATGATTGTCTGCGTGCAGGTCGTCGTGCTGTCGTTGCCGCAGGCGTCCACGGCATTGGCCGTCCAAGTACGCTCGATCGTGTAGCACCCGGTGCTCGTAGAATCGGTCACATCATCAACATAACTAGATGAGGAAGTCAATAAGGCGCAGTTATCGTCAAAGCTCAACGTGATGTCTCCGGTGTTTGCAGTGCTCAAATCAGCGGTGCAATCAGCGGCAACATGTACCGTGGTGTTTGCGGGGCAGCTCAAGTCAATACTCGGTTTGATGACGTCCATCACCATGATGGTTTGGATGCAATAGTCCATGAATACGTTGCCACAATCATCCGTTGCAGTAGCCGTCCAGGTACGCTCGAAGGTGTAGCAACTGGCGGCTGTAAATTCAGTCACCTGATCGGAGTAAGTCAACGAAGAATCCACCAGCAGGCAGTTATCCGATGAAATGGTGCTGGCCATCCCTGTGGCAGTCGTTGTCGTATCGATGGCACAGTTGGCATCTGCATAAATCGTAAAGTCCGCAGGGCAGTTCAATGCAAGCTCAGGAGAAATGTTGTCCGCGACCGTGATGGTCTGCGTGTAGGTCACAATGTTGCACCCTTCATTTGCGCCACAAGAGTCTTGCGCGAGCCAGATCCGGTCGATAGAGAAGCAACCTGCTCCAGCCGAATCGTATACCAATTCTGTGTAAGTCACTGGCACCACGCCTACGCAGTTGTCCTCTGCCGTTATGGTGGGTTGAGTAGGAACCAGATCATAACAAGTTACCGTAGTGTCCGCTGGTGTATCGCTCAGCACAGGAGCAATGGTATCCCAAGCGTAAACGTATTGTGTGAACTCCTCCAAATCGCCGCAATCTGAATCCACAACTGTGTAAACGAAAACATTTTGAATCGCGTTCAGTCGCTCGCTTTCTGTCAGTTCTCCGTCGCAATTAGAGTCTACACATGGATCACCTCTTCGCGGTGCATCCAAATCGAGCAACAAATCACCGAAACCACCTGCAATGGCACTGCCGTCAAGGGTACCGGTGTAGTTAAACCAGGCGCTGGCTCCCAATTCACTGCAATTGGTGTTGTTTGCTTTTGCTCCAACCTGAAATCCCCACAGAGGGAGACCCGTGTTGGGATTGTCAGTTGGCGCATGATTCAGAGTCAGGTAAGTGCCGTCTCCAACGATGAAGCTTGTAGACGCTGTGTCCATCAAGTAGATCTGCCAAGCATCTTCTTCGTCTGCGGTAATGGTACAGCCTTGGTCGTGCTTGAAAGCATTGGCTCCATTGGCCCCTTGCATGGCCCTCCACTCTGCTCCAGTCACACCCTCGGCGTATTTGTAGCTCACTTGGTACACAAAGTTGGGGTCATCTACGTCCTCCACATGTCCGTACACCCAGAAAGACTCTGCACTCTCGTAGTAAAACAACCCGTCCCCACTTGGTACCAGGTTTCGGTCATCAGTAGGGTCGGTTCCAAGACCGAACAATTTGATGGCCGCGGTAACGCCAATGTTGGCAACAGCGGAATTGGCCGAGGAAGGCAGCACTGCATTTCTACCCTCTGCAACTTGAAAGCACTGGACATCTCCGCGGTTAGCAACCACTTCTGGAGCGCAATTATTTGGAAGATCAGATTCGCATTGAACCTGCTGGTCGGAGAGGTCATATTCCAAGTTGGTATTGGAGTCGAGCAAGGCAATGGGCTCATCGCAGGCGGTGCACTCACCGTCCCCGTTGGCATCATCGCACACCGAAAAATTGTTGAGTTGGTAGCTCTCAGAGCCGTCTGATCCAGAAATGCCCACAACAATGCGCAAGGCAATTTGACTGTCTCCAGCCACATCAACCACGCTCGAGAAGCTCTCTTCTTCAGTTTGGGGTGATCCATTTCCGGACCCATCAACGTGGCCCGCAAATGATACGATGGGTGAAGCATCCTGAACACCTCCTCGTACGACATACAGGGCGAACTCGTCTTGGAAGGTTCCTGCGTTTTCATGACCTCCCACACTCCGGGCATCAAAAGAAACGATGGTAGATGAGACCGCGCTCACGTCGATGCCTGCAGAATTCCAAACCTCAGAACCCGAGGGATATTGCTGATTGAATTCTAGAAATACATCTCCAGCAACGTCGACCAACTTCGGAATCCCATTGGTCGGAACAGAACAAGCGGGGCCAAGTGCCCAACTCGCGTCTGCAGGAGTGTAGACTGGATCGCACAAATCTTCAGTATTTACTGGCGTCTCAGACTCAAAGTCTTCGCTGTAAATGACGATTTGGGCAGAGAGAACGATTGGTGAAAAGCAGAGGGCAACTATGGCACACGCTTTAGACAACCAATTCAGGTGGTTTTGAAACAGCATTTTGGTCAAATGGTTATTCTGTAAAGTTCCTCCACCTCAACCCTATTACTTCAAACAACCCTGATAACGCGACTAAGACACCTTTTAATCTTTTTAATCCATTTAATAATTAGACTTTTTCATTTATGAAGGGGCTTATAATCGTGTGTGAGGACAAGTGAAAACCTGTTTTCCCAAATCAAAAACAGAAGATATTATACCGTCAGAAGAAAGGCCCATGGCCCTCAGAATAATCCTACACCTAGAAAAATGCAGAAAGCCACCCCGAAGGGTGGCTTTCCATTGTTTTACGATGTGAGGGCATGCCCTCAAATTTAGCTTACTCGCTGACCAACAGCTTCTTGACTACCAGGTAGTCGTTGCTGCTCAAGCGAATCTGGTACATACCATCGCTCAATCCATCGGCATCCACATTCAGCGTGTGATTCACGCCTGTTTGGGCAATGCCGTCATAGAGTTCAGCGACCAATACACCGTCCATTCCAATCAGATCCACGCGAATCCGCATGTTCTCTGTTACAACGAAGCCAAGTTGGCTCACATCGTTGGTTGGGTTAGGCTGCAGGTTTGTCACCCGGATGGGGGTCTTACCTGTAGTCAAGTCGCCCGCTCCTCCGATGACCACTGGTGTGTGGTCTCCGTTGGTTCCCTGGCCGCTCAAATCGCTGTCGTTGTCTGTGCCATCTACATCACCAGACATGCTGAAGGTGTAGCTAAACTCAGACTCGTTGCCGCAATCGTCGGTAGCCGTGCACGTGTGCTCGATGGCCCATGGGAGGCAGAAGTCCATGTCGAAGAAGAAGTCTCCTGAACCCATGACCTCGTTTGGCGTGCCGTACATCGACCCACTGTAGTAGAACCATCCGCTCAAGCCGAAGTTGGCGTTTTGCTGGTTGGCTCCCAAACCGAGCTGGAAGGCATAGTGCCCGTTCGCTGGTTGGTGAGACAAGGTCAAGTGACCGCTGCTGTATGGACCGAATCCTTCAAGCGTTGTCTCGTTACAGTTGAGGATGAAGTACTGCCAAGCGTCCAGGTCAGCTTGATCGAGACCGAGCGTTCCAATTGGATCACAGCTCTGCAGCACACCACCTGTATGGCTGATGCCGCAAGCCTCATTTGGATCGAGGGTCAAGGTCACGTCCCATCCTGCATTTGGAATCGTCGTACTGGTCAACTGCGCGGTCAACACGATGTCACCGTTCGTTTTTACCTGTGCAAGGCCCCCTGCAGTGAGGGTGTAGAACTCATCACCGTTAGGCAGTCCAATCAAGCGCATCGCATGGGGATCCATGTCATTGCAAGTCTGACCGTTCCCGAGGAAACTCTCTGGGGTGGAGGCCATTCCGTACAATGCCACGTCTCCGTTTGGCGCGTATTCTCCAGTGGTGTCAACAGAACAAGTAATGGTTACATCACTGTCGCAGTTGTCCTCAGCTTCAACATTGCATGCCGCGGGAATATCGAGGTCACCGAAACCGTTTTCACAGTTCACGTCAATAACCTGACCGTTCGCGTAGTCACACGTTTCCGTGAATTGAGGTGCTGTCTCATCATTTACAATGATGGTCTGCTCATGGATGATGTGGTCACTCTCGTTTCCGCATTCATCATAGGCATACACCGTCCAAGTACGAATGAACTCATAGCTGCCTTCACAGTTCAGGTCGACATTCGTTCCCTCGATGAGGAGCGCCTCACCATCGTGGGAGAAGGTGTTGCTGCCGTTGTAGCCATCATAGGTCGTCCAGTTCGTGCTGGCGTAGACTCCGATGAAGTCCATTCCACTCGGTCCCGAGAAATTCGAGACCAGCAGGCTGGCACCACCATAGACGCCATCCAGGCTAACGATACCCATGGCGATGGTCTCGCCGGCCGACACTTCGATAGAGAAGGAACCGGATTGCTCGTCCGCTCCGAAGAGGTCGATCAACTCACCTTCGTGGTAGAAGGCCACATCGTAGGAGGCGCCGTCCACATCCTCGGTGTTGTACAGCCAGTCGAATGATACGGTGCCGTCGATCTCAGCCTCGATTTCGGCGTAGGTCCAGAGGTCCTCCTCAATAAAGGCAGGCACCTCGATGTGGTCGTCGTCCTGCTCACAGAGACACTCCGCAGGTCCATCTTCATGGCTGATGGAAACTTCTGCATAGCAGCAGTCGTCATCGCCAGCAGTAGCAGACGCCACACCCGTGATGTTCACACCCGTGTTGATGTTGCATGAAGCGTTCTGCGTCAATTCTGCATCCTCTGGGAATTCAACACTCGCCACTTCTGGAGCAATGTTGTCTTCAATGGTGAAGGTCGCGGTCGTTGGCGAGCTGTTGCCGCATGCGTCCGTGGCGTAGAAGGTCACTGTAACGTCACCTGTTGCACCACAACCGTCGCTCAGCATGGGGTTGATTCCAGCGGAAACCACAGGAACTTCGTAGTCCCAGATGAGCTCAGGTGAGCAATCATCCGTGGCTGCAGCGCCACCGTGATTCTCCAACCAGAGGTTGAACTGAGCCAGGTTGCCCTCGCCGTCGCACTCTACCGTCATATCCTCGGCATGATCGGTAATCTCTGGGTAGTCTGAATCCTCGACTTCAATGGTCTGAACTTCAGAGTGAGCGTTGCCACAAGGGTCCGTGATGGTCCATGTGCGCTCAATCGTGCGGCAGTCTTCATCCTTTTCAGTGATGGTCGTGTCAGCATAAGTCAATGTCAACTGTTCATCGGGAGAGCAGTTGTCGGAGAAGTTTGGTGAACCGAGCACTTCAGGGTCCAATGAGGTACCACACTCAGCCGTAGCGTCGGCAGGGAAGTCCTCAAATGCAGGAGCAGTCGTGTCCAACAACCTCACAATGTGAGATAACGTCTCTGAATTTCCAGAGCAATCTGTGGCCGTGTATGTGTGCTGGAAATCTCCGCAACCAGAAGCTCCCAAGCTTGAGGTCAACAGTTCTACATCTTCCAATACCAAGCTCACTTCGCTGTCACAATTATCAGACGCCGTTGCGTAGATGCCCTCACTATCATAATCCTCACAGGCAATCTCGTGCACAGGAGTCAATTGGATGGCTGGGTCGATTGTATCCAAGACGTGGATGGTCTGCAGGTACGTCGTTGCTTCAGAGGTATTGTCACACTCATCTGTCAACGTCACAGTCCAAGTACGCTCAATCGTATGGTTGCACTCTAATGAGCCCAGCGTGTCGTCTGCGAAAGAAATCGCTGCAGTCAAATCCTCATCAGCAGAGCAATTGTCGTTGCTGGCCAGCATCAAAGCTGGGTTGGCAGCAGGACCTGCGTCTGAAACGCAGTTGGCATCGCGATAAATCGTCGTGTCTGCAGGCTCCACAATGGAAGGCGCATCAGGTGCGGAGTTATCCACGACCGTAATGAGCTGTGAGCACGTTGCCAAACCTTCGTTTTCGCAGACGTCGTAAGCCTTTATAGTCCAAGTACGCGTGAAGCTGTAGCTGTGGGCGCAAGTGAAATCGGCCTCGCTGTCTTCGACGAGCACACATACTGAGTCTACACTGCAGTTATCCGTGACCTCATACGTAGCTTCTCCGGCACCACTGCGGGTGTCGTTGGCGAAGCAGTCTTCGTCTTTCTCGATGATGATGTTGCCAGGGCAGAACAAAGCAATCACTGGAGCCTCCTCATCGATGAGGTTGACCACCTGCTCAAACGTTGTAGAGTTTCCACAGTCGTCCGTAGCGATGTAAGTCCGGATGTATGATCCGGCGCAACCACCGCTCACTTCGTCGTTGGAGAATCCGTGCTCCATGTCACCGTCGCAGTCCTCGTTGTAGAGTACCTCGACCTTCACATTGCTGTCGCAATTGTCAGAAGCAGTCACACCGTAGACAGAGCTCTCGTCAAACAAGTCGCAAGCCATGCTGACCACTGAAGGGCTCGTCAGATCAATCGTGGGATTGATTTCGTCGAGGACAGTGATTGTCTGCTCACAAGAATTTGTCGACGAAGTATTGCCCGCACAATCGGTAGCATAAGCACTCCACGTACGTGTGAAGGAATATGAACCTTCAGCACGGCGGATGAGGGTAGCGTCCAAATCGAAGTCTACTCCGCATGCACCCAACCAGTTCTCCGTCACTTCGAGGTTCCAGGTACCTGCTCCACTGAGCTCGTCCTCGAGGTCGAAGTTCATGACAAAGTTTCCAGCCGTCGTTGTGTTCCAGCTATCTGGCCAGTTGTACGCTCCACAGCTTGCATTTGGGTCCTCATCTGTGAATCCTGAAATGGTCAGGCACTGGCCGTTGGGCGAAGTGATCTCCAAAGTCAAGTCACTGGGCCATTCGGTGCAACCAGCGCTGCTCCAGTCCAAATTGATGCTCAGACCAACAGCGGTCATGTCATCTTCAAGCGTGGCACTCGCAGATTCAAGGGCACCCAAAGATGCTTCCACTGAGAAAGTGTTGCCTGAATCTGACTCACAACTATAGTCGTAAGGACTGTCCGTGTAGCCTACGAAGAGCTGTGGGCTGTCGTCACAATTGTCCAAGGTGCTCGCTGAGGCATTGCCCGTCACATTCGGCATGGTGTTGACATAGCAGTCAGCGTCCAAATTGAGCGTAACGTCTTCGGGGCACTCAATACCTGGTGCAGCCGGAGCAATGTTATCCTCTACAGTAATGACTTGCGTGCAAGTTTCGACAGCATGGTTGTAGCAATGGTCCAAAACAAAGACCGTCCAAGTCCTGGTAAAGCTGAACTCCCCTTCGCAAGTTGTCACATCTGGTCCATCCTCATAGGTCTTGGTGATGTAGAGTTCGTCAGATGCTTCGCAGTTGTCCGTTGCAATGTGCGTTGGGTAACCACCTGTAGCTTCTGGTGTGCGGTCATGCTCACAGTATGAGTCACTTTGGATGGTGATGTCATCAGGACATTCGATGCTCAATTCAGGTGCCACCTCGTCGGTCAGCAACAGGAACTGGGTAAAGCTGATGCTATTTCCGCAGTCGTCAGCGATCGTGTAAGTCCGCTCAAAGCGTCCCACTGGGGTCACACAACCACCGGAAAGTGGTGCATCATCAAACGTGATGTTCACGTTACCGCAATCGTCACTGGCTGTGATCAAGATGCCGCCTTGGTTTTCTCCATAAGCGTCACACGTGACCGAACGGTTTTCCTCTGCAGAAATCAAAACAGGAGGAGTGGTATCTGTCAACCAGACACGCTGCATCTCGGTGCTGCTGTTGCCGCAGTCGTCCACGAAGGTGTACTCACGGTCGTAGTAGTAGCATCCAGGAGCCTCCTCATCGTCAGCGTCCATGCGATCGGTCACAGTTGTCCAGCTGTAGGAAACATCGGAGTCACAGTTGTCCGTACCGGAAGCCGAACCGTACTCGGTGTTACCGTCATAAGCAGCACAATCGATGGTGGCGCCCAAAACAGTTCCTACCGGTGAAATGGTATCCACAACGTAGATAGTCTGGGTGTCACTGTTGCCATTCAGACAGAAGTCAGTGGTCGACCATGTACGGGTGATGGTGTAGGATCCTTCAGGGGTATCATCATCACCTGTGCAAGTCACCGCTGAAAGCTCATCGCTGTATTCGAGATTCTCGTCAAGCAAGGCCTGGTCCGTGCAGTGGTCGCTGTATGTAGGCAAGCCTGTTCCATGAATAACAGAGAACCCAGAGATGTCGAGGTTGGCTGCTCCAAATATGCCATCGGTCGACTCTATTCCAAAACCAAGAAGAGTGCCGCTGGCAACTGTAATCGTGAGCGTACCTGAACTGGATAATGACGAATCATTCATCAAATCGATGCGCACATCATTGAGATAGTAGGACGGGTCATACTGGAAACCGTCTGGGTCGTTTGTTGAGTAATCCCAATCAAATGTCACAGTGATGTCGCACTGAGTCATCATGCATGCCTTGGCAAAGGAATTGTTATTTCCTGCATCACTACCGGTAATTTCCAGAGTAGTGCCATCGGCAGAGAAGTCAACCGAAGCGTCTGAGTCATCAGTAACAACCAGCCAGTTGGCAGGAGCATAGACCCCCGCGAATCCATTGATTTCTTCTCCGACGGGATCTACGTTGGCTTCGCAATTTGCGTCATTATAAACGGTACAAGTTCCTGGAGCCGTGATGGCAGGCGGAGTCTCGTCGTAAAGCTGAACGTACTGCTCGACTTCGACTGAAGTGTTACCGCAATCGTCCGTAGCAGTCCACTTACGAAGCCATGTGGTGGGGCAACCACCAGAGATTTCGTGTGCTTCGATGCTGTAGTCCAAACTTGGGTCACAGTTGTCAGAAGCGGTGATGGACACCAAGCTGGGGTCTTCTGCTTCTTCCTGTGTGAGAATGACCAAGCAGTCCTCCATCACATAAGGAGTGTAGCTGTCCCAAACAGGGGCGAGTGTATCCTCAACCGTAATCACCTGCGTATAAGCGGTGTCGTTTCCACAAGCATCTTGCGCTGTCCATGTGCGCTCGATGGTGTAACATCCGTTGAGCTCATCGGGATTGAGGGTAACCTCCCCCGAGAATGAGGCCGTAATGACCTCTTGGTCAGCAGGCTCGCAATTGTCAATGGCCGTAAATGTGGCTACAGCAGGGATGGCATCTGTGCACTGGATGGTCACATCAGCTGGAGGATTGCTCCAAGTAGGAGGCGTATCGTCCAAGCGCATGGTGGTCGAAGCGCAGACAGCAAACTCGTTGGTTTCTGTATCGACACCTACGCAGTAACATGTCACGCTTGCAGCACAAGGATCATAGTCATTCTGCGTGCAATCGGAGAGGTCAACGAGAACGTCACCCATGGCGCCTACAGCAGGCTCACCCTTGATGGAACCCTCCCAGCTAAACCAACCACCTGCACCATAGTTGCAGTTGCGGTCGTTCGCTCCGTCACCCACTTGGAATCCGAAGTATTGGTTGGATGGAGCGTGGTTTAGGCTCAGCAAACTATTGTCCAAGCTTCCTGCACCCTCCAAGTAACTCATGTCTCCGTTCATATAGTAGATGTCCCAATCAACGGTGCTGGGGTCCACTGGGGCACACCCTGCATCGTACTTGAGACCGCCACCGTTTGCAACGTGGGCGTCGTCAGAAGTCATCCCCTCGTATACGAGGTAGACATTCCACAACTCAGTAGGATCTTCCACACCTTGAACCGTACCGGACAGAATAGCCTGTCCTGATTCGAAGCGCTGCAATTCCAAACCAGCGCCAGTAGGCTCATAGTATTGGGAATTGACTCCATACATCTGAATGTTGTACATCACAAGCGCGCCTGCATTGGATCCACTGATGGGATTTGCAGTGCTTGCGGTACAAATTTCGCGGAATGAATCACGCTCGGAGACCAATAAGCAAGAAGCTGTACCGATGACTTCACCTTCACTGCCCAGGAGATCTGGGGCATCGCAAGTAATGGCATCGAGGTCGGCGAGACATTGCACCGTCGTGGTATCACACGAGGCGTCAATCGACAATTGCGCCCAGCTAGGGGAACAACACGCGACTGAAAACAAAACCGCAATTAAGCGGGGTAACAATTTGGACATGGTTTTAGGTTTGGATTGGTGATGGCTCAGTAAGCAGTTGTAATTGCCATAATTAATGTTCTATACTATTTCAGTTACTTCGAAATTATTATAGGATTATACATATCCATGCAACGTCTACAAATAGCCCACATATTTATCGTCGAATTCTCATTTTTATTCGACTAAAATTATATTCCTACCTACCTAGAGCGCTTCATTTGACAAGTGAAGCGGACATAGCGTCGAAATCGGGGATGAAAACCCAGTCCGCCGGTATCTTTGGGCTGTGAGCCGAGGCAATAAACCCAAGAGCGCAGATAATGTCCCTGCTCTCGACACCCCGAGGAGCTTAGAAGGATTCAAGCTCATGAGTACGAGCAGGGCTATGGCCGATCTCTTTGAATCGCATGCGAAGCTGACCTCCAAGTATGTTCATGCCTGTTCCAATGGCCATGAGGCCATTCAAATTGCGGCGGGTCTCCAGCTGCAGCCCCAAGACTACCTCTACGCTTATTACAGAGACGACGCCATGTTGCTCGCTCTGGGCATGACGCCAGAAGAGCTCATGCTCCAATTGTTTGCGAAAGCAGACGACCCATTCAGTGGAGGCCGCACCTATTATGGTCACCCTTCATTAAAGCGCTCGGGGAAACCCCGCATTCCGCACAATTCATCGGCAACAGGAATGCAGGCCATCCCGGCCACAGGAGCCGCATTAGGGCTTCAATACCGCGAAGACCAAAACCTGGGACAAGAGGTCGTTGGGAGCCACCCCCCTGTAGTCCTCTGCTCCATTGGGGATGCAGCCATGACAGAAGGCGAAGTATCCGAGGCCCTGCACATGGCCACTCTGCGTCAACTGCCCATTATTTATCTGGTTCAAGACAACGAATGGGATATATCTGCCCACTCTAGTGAAATCAGATTCGGCGACGCCACTACCATGGCCCAAGCCTTCCCGGGTTTAGATGTGCGGTCGGTAAACGGTCATGATTATGCGGCCTCCTGTGAAGCCATGGCTTGGGCTTTCCGGACGGTGCGGGAAGAACGGCGGCCCGTTTTGGTGCATGCCAAAGTTCCCCTTCTGGGGCACCACACCAGTGGGGTCCGTCGAGAATGGTATCGCGATGACTTGGACGAAGCCCAAACACGTGACCCTCTCCCACACCTCCAAGCGGCATTGCTCAACGACAAGGTAGACCAAGCCGTCCTTCAAGAGATTATTGAAGACAGCCGTGCATTGGTCCAAGATGCTTTTGATCAAGCCCGTGTTGCCAAGGAACCAGATGCAACCGAGTTGATGCTCACAGCAATGGCCCCTTCAGAGGTCACGGAAGAAACTGGCCAGCGACAAGGAGCCGACCTGGAGCCCCAATTGATGGTGGATCAGGCTTTGCATGCCATGCAAGAAATACTGTCGGCCGACCCCCACACCTTGCTTTACGGTCAAGACGTGGGTGGAAGGCTGGGAGGTGTGTTCAGAGAAGCAGCCACGTTGGCCCAAAAATTCGGCGACGAACGGGTCTTCAATACCCCCATTCAAGAAGCCTTCATCGTAGGAAGTACTGTGGGTATGAGCGCCGTGGGCCTCAAACCCATTGTCGAGATCCAATTTGCGGACTACCTGTGGCCGGGACTCAATCAACTGTTTACAGAATTGTCACGGAGCCACTTCTTGAGCAATGGGCAATGGCCTGTCAACAGTGTCATCCGAGTGCCTATTGGAGCATATGGCTCTGGAGGACCTTATCACAGCTCGAGCATAGAAAGTGTACTGACTGCTATTCGGGGCATCAAAGTGGCTTACCCAAGCTGTGGAGCTGACCTCAAAGGGCTCCTCAAGGCTGCTGTTTTGGACCCCAATCCAGTAGTGGTTTTGGAGCACAAAGGACTGTATTGGTCCAAGGTGCCCGGCACAGAATCTGCCAAAACTGCAGAGCCTGATTCCGACTACATCCTACCCTTAGGAATTGCAAACACCGTGCTTTCCGCCGATGACAACGCACACTCCAAGGTGGCGATCATCACATATGGGCGCGGCGTGCACTGGGCCCTGGAGGCCGCGAAAGACCATCCGGGAAGCATTGAAATTTTGGACCTCCGCAGTGTATCGCCCGTCGATTACGAAGCCATCCTTGAAGCCACCCAACGCTGCCACCGCTGCTTGGTCTTGACCGAAGAGCCCCCTTTGTGCAGCTTCGCACAATCTCTGGCCGGATATATTGCCGACCACGGGTTTGAACACCTCGATGCGCCAGTGAGATGTTTGGGCTCCATGGAGGTCCCCGCCATCCCGTTGAATTCCGATCTAGAAGCTGCCGTGCTTCCCAATGCCCAGCAGGTTTCGCAAGCCTGTAAAGCGCTGCTCAATTACTGACCTTTCAAGTGCATTCCGTCCCCCTATTTGTCCACTTGGTTCCTTTCAAGAGAAATTCTTTTCTTTCTCGGTGAACCTTTTGGTTACCAATAGGGTAAACCCTAGGAACACGGCAATGAACGGCATGAATCAAACACCACAATCCTCAACGGATTGGGCACCTCAAATGGTGCCGTGTACCGTTCATACAGTGCGGAGGATGACCCCTCAAAGTGTTGTGGTCACATTGGACCCGGGCGCGGCCCTGCCCCGGTTTCGACACACCCCAGGCCAGCGGGTGACTTTCTGTTTGGACATCAACAACACCCCTTGTCTGAGAAGCTACAATTTGGTCAACCAGCTCGGTGACCTCCCGCAGGTGGCGGTCAAGCAAGTGGCTGAAGGAGGGAGCTCGCAACTCTTCAACGAACAATTGCAACCGGGAGATGTGCTTCAGGTGGCACCTCCAATGGGCCATCTGTACGATCACCGACTGGACTACAAAGCCCACCACCTTTTTCTATTTGCTGCTGGCAGTGGAATCACCCCCATGTTTTCTGTGGCGCAGCACGCTCTGAAGGCAAGGCCTGATCACCGCGTTACACTGATTTACGCCAACTCTTCAGCAAGGAGCATCATGATGCAGCAAGATTTGGACCGAATGGCCGGTTCAAAGCGCTTCGAGGTCTTCCATGTTTTGGGTGACGGCGCTACCGGTGAAGACCTTTCTACAGGCCGTTTGGACCATGCCAAGCTCAACCGTCTCTTGGACCAATACCGTTCCAAAGACCTTCCAGAGGTCGCCTTTCAATCTGGCCCAGCTGGGTTTATGGACTTGATCCAAGAAGTGGCCACTCAGCAATCAACGCCCTTTGACGTGAAGCGCTACTCGTTTGCAGAGCAGCCTTTCGTCCACCCCCAAGATCACAGCTCAAGTGCGTTAGAGTCTGAGCTTACCGTCACTGTAAATGGCATCTCCCACACCTTACCCAACGTGTCCCGGCGCAAGACGCTTTTGGAGGCTGCAGATGAGGCTGGCATCGCCATGACGGCCAATTGCAAGAGCGGTATATGCCACCGATGCAAAGCCAAATTGATCTCTGGACAGACTTTTCAAGCTCCTTCGAAGAACACGAAACGAATGCCTGAAAACGGTTGGATTCTATGCTGCCAACAACGTCCTGGCAGCGCTCAAGTAGAAATCGAGGTCTGCTGAATCAGAGCCTGTTGTCGATCATGGTCGTTCCAGGGTAACGGCCCTTGTCGAATGAGAACGCGCCCTCTGGCACAGTTGCATCTCCTTCGAAATCCTCTACGATGTAGTGGACATCCGTGCCTTCTCGTCCCTTGACGACGAGGTTGACCACCTGCAAAAGCTGGGCATCAATGAAGCACTGAATCGTGTGAAAACTGCGGTCTTCTGCTCCCATCGGATACAGATCCACCTGCGTCAGTTTTCTACCGTCCACCTCCAACTCACCCTTCCACACTTTTTTGAACCCCTCCTCCCAGATGGTGAACATCCGCGCCGGGTCTACCCCGTCCTCGGCAATCGTTTCGGCATCGTCGATGTAACACTCTCCCATTTCCGGCTCGTAAGTCCAAACGGTGCTACCATCGCAGACAATAACATAGTCTCCCAGCTCCAGGTGATAGCGGTCTCCTTCAATCCAAACTTCGCCGTTTTGGTCCATTTGAAAATCGCTTTGAACGTCCACCATTTTGGAGGCGTACTTGGCGTGAACAGACCCGTACTGCTTCATTTGCGACGAAACCTTGCTCAAGAGCTCTTCCGCCCGGGTGTCATCTGACTGACCCGAAACCGAGAATGAAAAGGCAAGCAGAGCAGCACAAAGGGCTGAGGATGGAAACAGGAAGTGCTTCATGTAGGACGGCGAAATTAATCGGAGATTTCTTCTTCAGAACCACTTCCACGCAACAACTGTTCCAAACTCATCTCATCTGGCACCAAAACTTTGCGCGCTTTGGAGCCTTCGAAGGGTCCAATGATGCCTGCAGCCTCGAGCTGATCCACCAATCTACCCGCTCGGTTGTAGCCCAATTTGAGCTTGCGCTGCAGCAATGACGTGGAACCTTGTTGGTGGAGCACTAAGATTTTTGCCGCCTCCTCAAAGAGGCTATCTCTGTCCTCTCCAGCAATGTCTGCCATTTGTTCGCTGTGCTCGTCGGGAACCTCCGGCAAAATCAGTGCGTCCGGGTACCCCCTTTGGCTTCCGATGAAATCCGTAATGGCCTCTACTTCTGGCGTATCGACAAAACCACATTGCAGTCGAATGAGGTCGTTTCCAGTAGACAGCAACATGTCACCACGGCCAATCAACTGGTCGGCACCACCGGCATCAAGGATGGTTCGACTGTCCACTTTTGACGTCACCCTAAATGCGACACGGCCTGGGAAATTGGCCTTGATGGTACCCGTGATGATGTTCACGGAGGGGCGTTGGGTGGCAATGATCAAGTGAATGCCAATCGCTCTGGCCAACTGCGCCAATCGCGCAATGGGCATTTCAACCTCTTTGCCTGCCGTCATGATCAAGTCGGCGAACTCGTCAATGACCAGCACGATATAGGGCAAGTAGCGGTGTCCGTTTTCAGGATTCAGCTTGCGCCGCACAAACTTGGCATTGTACTCCTTTAAGTTCCTGCATTGGGCATTTTTGAGCAGCTCATAGCGCTGGTCCATTTCCAAACAGAGTGACTTAATGGTCCGCACTACCTGGCTGTTATCGGTGATGATGGCCTCCTCTGTATCGGGCAGCTTGGCCAAGTAATGGCGTTCAATGTGGTTGAACAGGGTCAGTTCTACCTTCTTGGGATCGACCAAGACAAACTTCAACTGGCTGGGGTGCTTCTTGTAGAGCAGCGAAACCAGCATGGCATTCAGGCCTACAGACTTGCCCTGTCCCGTAGCTCCGGCCATCAGCATGTGGGGCATTTTGGCGAGGTCAAAGACATAAGTCTCGTTGGAAATGGTCTTTCCGATGGCAATCGGCAAGGCCGCATCGCTGTTCTGAAACTTGTCACTGGCGATCAATGACCGCATGCTCACAATATCCGGATTGGAGTTTGGCACCTCTATGCCAATGGTCCCACGCCCAGGGATGGGCGCAATTATGCGGATCCCTAAAGCAGCGAGGCTCAATGCAATGTCATCCTCTAGGTTCTTGATCTTGGAAATCCGGACGCCGGGCGCGGGCACCAATTCATACAACGTCACCGTAGGGCCAATGGAAGCCTTGATGCTGGCGATCTCGATGCCATAGTTGCTCAGGGTGTCCTCAATGCGCTTTTTGTTGGCCTCAAGTTCCTCGTGACTTACCTCAGTTTTGCCGGACCCGTGAGAGGCGAGCAAATCGATGTTGGGCAGTTCAAAATGACTCAAATCCAAAGTTGGATCGTATTCGCCAAAGGCTTGGACTTTAGCGTCAATCTCATCCTCTGTCAGTGCCAATTCTTCAGCGGCGACCTCCACTTCCAAAGTAGCAGAGCCCGTTGTGGGCTCTTGCAGCGCGGGGTCTTGCTCCTTTTCAACTGGATCGGATTCTGGAGCATGTACCACAGGCTCAGTGGGTTCCGGATCTGGCAATGGTCGGGCATGCGGCACCTTCTGCTGAGGGGTGTCCTCTTCATCTTGTGAGATGGGGATGCGGTTGGGGTCCAAATAGGGGTCCCATCCGTCTTCGTCTCCTGCATCTCCTTGCGCCTCCCCCGAATTACTGGTTTGGTCTTGTCCCACAAACCCGACGCCGTCTCCGTCTTCAGAGGCCCCTTTATCCTCTTCCATCAAGGCCTCGTCTGATTCTTCCCCGTCCTCTTCTTCCCATCCTTCTTCCCGCGCAAAGAACTCCCGCAATCCCGCCGATACCGAGGGGTGGGCAATGGCCCAAATGGCGTAGGAAGCCGCCATAACCAAGACTGAACCGATCACGCCCAGGGCAAACCGGCTCCATTGTGTCATCCAAAGTCCCACGGCCCCCACAAGATGATCGTTGCCCCAACCGGCAATCAGTCCCGTTTCAACATCGAAGCTCAAGGTGAGCAGGCCCACTGTCCAAGGAAGCAAAACAGCAGCCACACAGACATTGCGGAATGCTCTTCCAATGTGAGGGATGCGCTCCGGGGCCATCAACTTCACCCCGGCCGCCAAGCACCAGGCGCCAAACAATGGTGCCGCGATGCCAAATCCGCCGCGCATGAAAGTGTATGCCCAGCGGGCACCCAACGCCCCCAAAAGGTTGCGAAAACTTCCCTCTCCGGCTTCAGTCCCGCTTTGGATAAAACGGATATCGTCGGCCCCGGTTAGCATGGCGCTCACACCTGACAACAGCATAAAGCCCCCCAAAGCAACACACATCACGCCTGCTGCTTGCTTCACCCTGGCATCACGAAGCCAGGCCGTTCGCTCCTGCCAGACTTCTTTGCGCTCGGCGCGGCGCGCATTGCGCTCTTCCATTCTGATGCGCCGTTCTTCGGCCCTTTGCTCCCTGCGAGAAGCACCAGAATTCTTTCCTGAAGCCTTGCCCAACGCCTTCTTTTTTCTGGGTTTAGAGGGCACTTTTTGTGCGCCGGCCAATTCTTCTTGGTCGAGACGGCGGTTCCTTGGCGCTGCTTTGGCGCTGGATTTCCTTGATTTACGGGGTGCTGAGGCTCGTCGTGACATCATTTCGAAAATAGCTTGGACACATAATCCAACGCGAAGTATCGAACTTGCTTATTCACAAGAGGAATGGGAGGGAGAAATACCTATCTTTGCCCTCCATTTTCCCTGACCATGGCGAAGAAAGGTAATAGAGTTCAAGTGATCCTAGAGTGCACCGAGCACAAGGAATCCGGCATGGCCGGAACGTCGCGGTACGTGACGACGAAAAACCGGAAGAATACTCCCGAGCGGATTGAGTTGAAGAAATTCAACCCCATCCTCAGGAAGATGACGGTGCATAAGGAGATTAAATAACCCCCAATCTGAGAAACTATGGCTAAGAAGACCGTTGCATCGCTGCAGAAAGGAGGTGGAAAGCAGCACACCATGTGCATCAAGATGTACAAGAGCCCCAAGACGGGCGCGTACGCTTTCCGTCAGGAAGTCGTGCACAACGACAACATTAAGGCTTGGTTCGCGAACTGAATCCGCGATCATCCTAAGCCCTAAAAGGCACCCCGAGGGCCGCCTTCCATCATCGGGAAGTCGGCCCTCGTTGTATTCACCCCCCTACCTTTAGACTCATGTCATTCTTCAAAAGGCTGTTCAGCTCGGAAAAGAAGGAAACCCTAGACCAGGGTTTGGCCCGCACCAAACGCGGCGTCTTGGAGAAGTTGTCCCGCGCGGTCATGGGCAAGAAAGACATCGATGCCGATGTTTTGGATGAACTGGAGGAAGCGCTGATCACCAGCGACATCGGAGTTGCCACCACGACACGCATTATAGAGCGCATCGAAGACCGCACCTCCCGCGCCTCATCAAAATCGATTGAGCTGTTGCTCCCCATGCTCCGGGAGGAAATCGCTGACATGTTGGAAAACAGCAGCGGCGACCAACCTACAGACCTTACCATTCCTGCCACGGAAGGCCCTTATGTCTTCTTGATTGTGGGTGTCAATGGTGTGGGCAAGACGACCACCATTGGAAAACTCTGCCATCAATTTGCTGCCCAGGGACTCAAGGTCACGGTGGGCGCAGCGGACACCTTCCGCGCAGCGGCTGTCGATCAGCTTCAGGTGTGGGCCGATCGAACGGGCGCAAATTTTGTGTCACAAGGCCAAGATGCCGACCCTGCAGCAGTGGCTTTCGACGCGATTCAAAGTGCCGTGGCCAAAGGGCACGACGTGGTGCTCATCGATACTGCAGGACGCCTCCACAACAAGAAGCACTTGATGGACGAATTGTCCAAGATCAAGCGGGTGATGCAAAAAATTGCCACTGGGGTCCCACACGAAGTGCTGCTGGTACTGGACGGTTCGACCGGCCAAAATGCCCTCGAACAAGCCAAGCAATTCACTGCTGCAACCGAAGTCTCCGGACTCGTCTTGACCAAACTCGATGGAACTGCGCGCGGTGGCGTGGTGATTGGGATCGCAGAAGAATTCAAAATTCCCGTACGCTTTATTGGTGTCGGCGAACAACCCGAAGACCTTCAAGTGTTCAACGCCATGGAATTTATCGATTCATTGTTGCCCGAGTCCTTTGGCTCAGAAAACACCACCTCATGAGGGCCAGAACTTCTTCTCGCCGTCGCGCGCATGTGGTCACCCTCGGCTGCGCCAAGAACACCTTTGACTCGGAGGTCTTGATGCGCCAACTCGAGGCCAATGATTTTGATGTCACGCACGACACGCCGGTGGACGCCGCACCTGTGGTCATCATCAATACTTGTGGCTTTATTGAAAGTGCCAAGCAGCAGAGCATCGAAACGATCCTTCAGTTTGCCGACGCCAAGCAAGACGGTCGCGTGGAGCGCGTTTATGTGACAGGCTGTCTCAGTGAGCGTTACCGTGACGAGTTAGAGCAGGAAATCCCTGATGTGGACGCTTACTTTGGCACACGCGAGCTGCCCAAGCTGCTGAAGACCTTGAATGCGGATTATCGCAAGGAACTTGTAGGTGAGCGCTTGCTCTCCACCCCACAGCACTACGCTTACCTCAAGATTGCCGAGGGCTGTGACCGCCCGTGTGCGTTTTGCGCCATCCCATTGATGCGCGGAAAGCACCGCTCCACCCCCATCGAAGAACTCGTCAAGCAGGCAGAGAACCTGGCCTCTCAAGGGGTCAAGGAGCTGATCCTAATTGCGCAAGACCTCACCTACTATGGTCTAGACTTGTACAAAGAGCGCCGATTGGCCCCACTGGTTGATGCACTGAGCCAAGTCGAGGGAATCGACTGGATTCGACTGCATTACGCCTTCCCGAGCGGGTTCCCAATGGATGTGCTCGACGTGATGGCCAACCGCCCCAATGTGTGCAACTACCTGGATATGCCGCTCCAACACGGTGCAGACCAGGTCCTCAAGAACATGCGACGTGGCATCACCCGAGAAAAGACCGCCAAGCTTTTGGCGGATATCCGGTCTAAGGTGCCCGGCATCGCCATTCGGACGACGCTGATTTGCGGATTTCCAGGAGAAACCGAAGAAGACCACCAGGAGATGCTAGAATGGGTGGCCGAAAGCCGCTTTGACCGGCTGGGCTGCTTTACGTACAGCCACGAAGAAGACACCCACGCCTACAACATGGAGGACGACGTCCCCGAGGAGGTCAAGCGCCGTCGCGTTGAGGAAGTCATGGCCCTGCAAGCGGGCATCAGCGCCGAACTCAATGCAGCGAAAGTCGGTAAGACCTTCAGGGTACTCTTTGACCGCAACGACGCGGGGGTCTTCATAGGGCGCACCCAATTCGACAGCCCTGACGTGGATTGCGAAGTCCGGGTAGAGGCTGGAGATGACACCTACGTGCGTCTCGGTGACTTTGCTGATGTGACGATCGAGTCCGCCACTGAATTTGACCTTTTCGGACGCCTTGCATGAGCACCATCTCCTACCCCGTAATGGAGGCCTTTGCCACCGTGCAGGGCGAGGGAGCGCACTCTGGCACCCCCAGTTGGTTTTTGAGGCTGGGTGGGTGCGACGTTGGTTGCGTTTGGTGTGACGTGAAAGAGAGTTGGGATGCCAATGCCCACCCGCGTCACAGCTTAGAAGACATTGTATCCGCTGCAGTCGACAGT
>Ga0206126_10000543_pt1 | contig 49905 bp, 74 predicted proteins | sample Helgoland_Spring_5_FD_148621 | JGI IMG/M metagenome (GOLD analysis project Ga0206126, IMG submission 148621) | Pelagic subsurface seawater microbial communities from Kabeltonne, Helgoland, North Sea - Helgoland_Spring_Bloom_20160412_1 | ecosystem: Environmental > Aquatic > Marine > Epipelagic ...
TGTGTATGTGTTACGTTCTGATGTACCATTAACTGCTGAACCTGCTGACTGCCAACCACCAGAACCGTATACGTTCATGATGTTTGTTGTGCTGTTGAAGTATAATGCACCTGTGATAAGTGCATCACCATCATTGTCTACAGTAGGAGCAGATGATTTAGCACCTAAGTATCTATCATCAAATGAGTCATAAGAAGATGCCGCATTTGTAGCACTTGTAGCCGCATTAGTCTCTGAGGTTGCAGCATTTGTAGCTGAAGTAGCCGCATTGGTTTCACTTGTAGCGGCATTCGTAGCTGAAGTAGCGGCGACAGTAGCTGAACCTAATATGCCATCTACATACGTTTTATTAGTGACATCAGTACCAGCAGTAGGTGTAGCAAGACCAGTGATCTTATTATTACCCATAGCCAATGCACCAGACATTGTATCGCCTGTCTTAGCTACCCGTGTATCTCGCTGTGCGTCTGTATATGCTTTTGTAGATACATCTTGTGCGCTTGTAGGATCACCTGCACCTGTAATCTTGTTAGTAGACATAGCTATTGCGCCTGTCATCGTACCACCAGCTTTAGGTAGTTTAGTCGCAATAGAGTTAGTTACAGTTGTGCTGAAGTCATCATCATCATTTAGAGCATCAGCTAATTCACCTAGTGTATCTAGCCCTGCACCTGCATCACCAATTAGAGTAGAGATTTCATCATCTACATATTTCTTAGTAGCGGCATCAAGGTCTGCACTTGGGGCTGTTAGATTAGTAATAGTAGCAGATGTACCAGCATTCATATTAAGATTGCCGTTGACCACTAAGTTAGTAAATGTAGATGTACCAGATGATGCAGTTACATTACCTGTTAGATTTCCTGTTACATCACCAGTAATATCTCCTGTTACGTTACCTGTAATATTACCAGTTACGTTGCCAGTTAAGTTACCTGTGATACCACCTGATGAAGACAGTGTAGTAAATGCACCAGTAGATGCTGAAGATGCACCAACTGTAGCACCGTCTATAGAGCCACCATTAATGTCTGCAGTAGCTAGGGTAGCCTGACCTGATGTAGACAGCGTTGTGAAGCTACCTGTGGCGGCTGTAGAAGCACCTATAATAGTACCATCTATGTTACCACCATCAACATTCACTGAGTTAAGTGTTGCTAAACCTGTAGACTGTAGAGTAGTGAACTTACCTGTACTGTGTGAGTTTGCACCTACAGTAGCACCATCTATCGTACCGCCATTTATGTCGGCTGTAGCGGCTACTAAAGATGTGTTAGCATTAAGTGTAGTAAATGTACCTGCTACTGGTGTAGCTGAACCAATAACAGCATTATCAATAGCACCTGAGTTTAGGTCTACTGATGTAATAGTTGTAGTACCTACAAGTGTTGATGTACCTGTAACACTTAGGTTATTGTTTAGTGTAGCACTTGTAAATGTAGCAGTTGTAGGTGTACTTGCACCGATGATAGTACCATCAATATTACCTGCATTAATATCTACAGTAGCTAGAGTAGCTGTACCTTGTAAGTGTAAGTCTTTGAACTTAGCTGAAGTTGAACCTAAGTCAATGTCGTTAGTTGTAACTGGGAGTATAACACCATCTTGGAAACGTACTTGTTCTACAGCGGCTGAAGATACTTCTACGAATACACCAACTCTATTGTTTGACGTATCAATAACAACTTTGTTTAGTGCATCAACATCACCGATAAGCGGAATGTATCCACCTTCTCCTATTGAACCATCGTGCTTGTGACCACTTGATACAGCAAATGCATCACGGAGTTTGTTATACTCAGCGTTAATAGGGGCTGCACGTAGTGTAGCTGTTGGTACTATGTCTGCTATAGACTGTCTTACGTAACCTGCCAAAGTATCATCTCCTGTCGGCTGTCTCATACGTCAAGGCTATTGCCTGTATAGTATGACTTGCATTTGTATTGTTTGTAACATAATTTACTGAAACAGAGTTACCTGATCCTGATATGTTGGTAAGAGTTTTAGGTGATGGGTTACCATCGTAGATACCACCTGCTCCATATATAGCTGTACCATAGACTGAAGCAGCACCCTCTGTACTAAACTCATAGTTTGTTGGACTTACTGTATTTGTATCATCATAGTCGTAAGATACACCAACAAATACTTCTGTGTTACCTTCGGACTTAAGGTATGTATTTACTTTATGTACTACCTTACGTACCTCTGGATCTTGCATATAAAAGTAAGGTGTTTGAAATAAACTGAATATATCTCCACCTTCAAAACTATTGCCTCTTTCTTGACGATGTACCTTACCAGAACCATCACCATGTATTACATGTTCAAACTGTCCTATGTACCCACTATCAACACAGTTAGCTTCTATACCAATCAACTGGCTATACTCAAAGATACTCTGTTTATTCTGACTCTTACGTATACCACCTATCAAAGATAGAGATGAGTCATTCTTAAAGAAGAATCTAAACTGTGACTTCTTCCTAAGTACCACAATAGCAATATCAATAATCTGTTCTGATAAGTAGTAGTTATCAAAGATAGACTGTATTTCTTTAGACACAGTAGCAAGTTCAACATCACCAATTTTATCAGTACCAGATATAGGACGTATACCATCAGGCCCTAAGAAGAGTAAGTCACCACCAAATTCTACCACAGAATCAGGAGCAAGGCAACCCATATTTGATGTAACATTTTCTAATACAAAGTTAGCCGCATTGTTACCTGTCAACCTTTTAATATTATTAGCACCAAAGATATATAACTGGTTACGGAACTTTTTAACTGCTGTTATAGTATAACCTACATTAATAACACCAGCACCGTTAGCAGGACTAAAATCAGAATAGTTTAGTGGAGCACTAAAGTGGAGATTATAAGGTTCAGAAGAATCACCACACAAGAATATATGAGATGCAAACTCTTCAGAGTACTTAGGGTCATTTGGAGCTTGTGCATGAGTTATCTGTGCATAAGCAGTACCATTATATGTAGATGCAGGATTTACACCATCAGTTAAAAGTAATACTTCGCCTGACCAGTTAAAGCTAGTAAACCTTACCCTATTAACATTAGTCATATCAGGATTACCAGCTTCTGGTATAGCTACCCAAGATGAGTTAGAGTCTTGCCACTTGTATAAATAATCATGTCCAGATGTAGGTTTTCTACATGCAAATATACCATCGTCTAAGTTACCATTTACTGCTACACCTAGTACAGCACCTGTACCGGGAACTGTACCGTAGTCATTAGCATATCCACTAATACGACGATACCCACCGGCTAGGGCAGGTTCATAGTTTATCATACGTATAGCACTACCAGACAAACCTGAGGCTTGAGTTAGGGGATCAACGTTAGTGATCAACCCTCCTGTACAAACAGATAAATATGTACTGAGTTTATCTGCCATTAAACACTATTCTTATAAAAAGAGTTTCCCATTCGGTTTATTACTGTAGAACTTAAGTAATCTTTACTGTCTACTAGCAATCTTCTCATCGTCTTTATACCCTTCTTAAACTTATCTGCGTGTAACTGAGCCGATTGTTCATTAGATCTAAAGTGCATAAGGTACATCATAGCACCATCAAGTACTACATGTCTAAATCTATCTGGTATAATACAAACATCACTACTTAAAGTTAAATCTGTAGGGAACTTCCAGTAACTATACTCTATAACATACGAAGCATCGGGAGGAGGTGTAACTCCAAACTTAGTGCTTTGTGTTTTATATATAGTAGTAGGTTTACCGTAGCCACCTGTACCAGCTACATCATCTAAACTTCTTACATCTGCTACATAACTTTCATAAGAGATACTAGGTAGTTGTGTAGGATAGGCAGACACAGCATTTGTTAAATAAAAGGTTTCCCAGTCTGCTTTTGAGAAGTCAGAAGGAAAGTCATACGTACTAGTACCAGAAGATAAAGTCTGCTGATACGTTACTAAAGTAAAAGGCCACTCTTGTGCGTCTTGTAGTATTTCACGTATAGAGGAATTAATAGCATCTTTAGCTAGTGACTGTACGTTTTTAGTTGAAGTAAAATCAACCTCACTAATCTCGACTTCATTAAGACGACGAAGTAATTCATTCACTAGGTTTATATAAGTCGTCATGTTAATTCCTACGAGATTTTAAATGTACGTAAAGGGGCTAACATAAAGCCAGCCCCCTCAGAGTGTTTTATTATGCTAAGTTGTATTTAGCTGTGACCAACGCTTCTGGACGTAAGATCTTGCGCCCGTAAAGATGCATACCACGGCAGATGTCAGCGAATGAATCTGGATCACGGTATGTTTCTGTTTTGTTGATTTGCTCTGCAGTTGCTACAGCTGAGTCATGACCAGCTACGATAACACCGTAGTTAGCATTTTGGTTAGCTGTGTTTGTAGTTCCTGCACCAGTACCTACTGATGGTAAGTTACTTGAAGTATATACACGGAAACCGTGGAAGTTGTTCAAGACTAGACCGTTACGTAATCCACCTGACTCACCGAAGTCTGCGTTAAACAGACGTGAATCTTCATCACGAAGGACTTCCATCATGATAGGATCAAGTACGAGCCATCTACCTGCAGTGTCTACTTGGTTTTGGTCTAACAAACGACCCATACGTGAGATCAACATTGCTGGTGATACGTATGCTGTTGGTAGAGCAGTTGCTCCGGGTAAACGTGCCGCAACTGGGATCGAGTGATCACCTGCTGAAGTTGTAGTAATGTTTCCGAAGTCACCTTTTTTCAGCTTGTTAGCTGCAAGTAATTCGTCTGAACCTGCCGCTGTATTAGCTTTAGTTCCATTTACTGCATCGTTTACTGCACCTGCGTTAGCATGTAATGCAGACTGTTTGTAACCACTTAAGTAACCCAATACTTCTTGGTCATGCTGATCAGCCAAGCGGAAAGCCGCACGGTTTGTAGCCATGTCCATGAAATTAACATGGGAGTGTGCTTCTTCGATGTCGTCGATTTTAAATGCAAAGTAGTTTGCTTTATCTACAACAAGTGAGAAGTCTGCGTCTGCTAAGTCTTGTGCAGCAATAGTTGTACCACGCTTGTACGCTGATACACTTACTTCAGGCTCTTTTATAATTTTCACTGTATCGCCTTGTGCAGCGATCTCACCGAAATAATCAGAGTTAGTTATGTCTCCACAAACTGTGGACTTGCGGAATGCAAGTTGTACTTTTTTTGAATAAATTACGGAACTAAAGTTACCATTCGGTAAGTTTGTATATCCGTTTGCGGATGCAAATGCCATTATAATCCTCCATTAGGTGTTTGGCTTAGTTTTAAGTAAGCTAAACGAACCGATAAGAGGCTGTACTTTCTAGGGTGCATGTATATTTAAGTTGTAAGGATCAGTCACAATGTTAAACTACACGGGCCTATACTTATTCAGGTAGGTCTTATTATTGGTATGTTTAGACTTATTGAGATAGTGTCTTAATAGTAAGGTAGTCACAGTGTGAGGCTTACTACAGGTTAAAGACACCTATAGTTATACATTATAGTCTATAGATGTCAATACTTTATTTGCAATTAACGTGCGCCACCTGTCATATCGTAGGTAAACTTACCTGCACGTATTGCTTCCATGATAGCATCAGAGTTTTTCTCGTACTCACTAGCTGTCATCTTGTGTACTTGAGACTCGCTGAAGTGTCCAGCCACATCGTTAGAGTCAGGCTTAGTAGAACGTTTAGTTACTACTGCAGAAGCCGCCGCTTTAGTAGCTTTCTTTTTAGACTTAGTATCTAGACCATTGTGCATCTTGTATAAATCTATTACACGAGCAACTGATGCAGGGTCTTCAGAGTTGTCGTATAGAGCATCTTTGACCCACTTAGGTTCTTTCTTAGCCCAATCGTGAAAAGCATCACTATCACGTAGTTCATCAAAGTCAGGGTGTATGGCTCTGATTTCTTGCTCTAGCTTACTACGAGTAGCTTCTTCGCTAATCCGATCAATCTCTTGTAGTCTTGCCTCAGCACCAGAGAATCGTTCCTCTGCTTTCTTAGATGCAATAGTTTCTACTATAGCCGCAATGTCAGGATACTCGCTTGCCCATGCCTCAATATCTTCATCTGACTTGGGTGGCCTAAGAGTACCACTTGTTTCAGCATTCTCTAGTTTAGCCTGTAGCTGTTTGATCTCTGCAGACTGTTTGTTTAAATGATCACGTAAGTCACTGTAACGTTTCTTGTAGGTACGTTCTTCGCTACTTAGCTTTTCATCTTTCGTATCAGATTCAGTACTGAGTTCTTGAGTCTCACCATCAGATTCTTGATCTTCTGAAGTATCTTCCTCATTCTGTTCCCCTTTCATGAGATTGTCTAGCTCTGCTTCTTCTTGCTCGATACGTCTCCTATTAGCTTTATTGGTGTAGTTAGGATCAACAAACCCTGCTACTTTAGGAGTTTCTACTGTTTCTAATTCAGGCATATTATATTCCTTTATGTTGGGGCCGGCCTAAGCCGGGTAGCCTTATAGTTTTATAGGATAGTCTTTTAGTTATTACTTTTTCTTCTTCATCAATCCGCCTCTGGCTCTACCACCAGTAGCCCAAGTACCACCTGCTTTAGTGTATGCCTTCTTTAAAGATTTAACATCTTTAGAAGTTCCGGATTTAGCTATACTTTTAGGGGCAGAGGGATTTCTATCTCTTCTTTTCTTTTGTGCAACTACCATAGCTGCTTTATTAGCGTCTGCTCTTGCTTTATCTTGTGCCTTTTCTTTATCTGATGCTTTTCCCATTGCAAGTCGAGTTTGTGTTTTATCAACTCCTTGCTTATCTAAGTTAGCTTGCCTTATTGCCTCTTTTCTACTGGCGTTAGCCATAGCCGCTTCACCAGTAGTATTAAATAAATCATCTCCATATTTATCTTTAATTACATCTGTTAAACCCCAACCGTTAGATACTAGACCCATAAGTGGGCCTCCTAATCCGTGTTGCTCTTTATATTGTGCGGCTAGTTCTTTAAGCTCTGCTATCTCTTCAGGAGATGTTTGACCTTGCTTCTCTAGCATACGTATGTGTGCATTAGTTTGTCCTAGTATCATAAGCTGAGGTCTTTTACCCATAATGCCAGTCTTATCAAACTTACTGATAAACTGTACTATACCATGTTGGGCTTCTAGTTCAGCTTCCATAGCTTGCTTGGTAGTCTGATAAAGACCTTCAGGACTACTATAATCATATCTTTCCATCCATTTTGTATCTTTCATGGATTCTTCTAATAGCTTCTGAGAGTCACTACGAGTATCGTCATCTCTATTTTCTGGCTTTACGGGATCAACAGGAGTAACAGGTGCAACTGCCGCTGTCTTTATTACATAACCTGCAGGTACAACTTGTGTAGGTTGATTGGTAGCTTTATCGTGAGCTATCATCATAGTATCACCTGTAGTAGGGTTATGATACTCTACCATTATAGTCTCAATCTCTTGTACGGGAGAAGTCCCTGCTCCTGCACCTCCACCAAAGACAGAGAAACCTAAGCCGTAGTTACTAGGAGTAAAACCTAACCCTCCAGTATTAAAAGCTCTTTCCGTTTGACTATTAGCTGACTGCATCTGTTGAGGGTTTAGATTAGCACCAGTCGTATTTAGTGTAACACCTCTACTAGCAAGCTCTTGCATTAACGCAGGGCTATTCTGTGCCGCTACCATAAACTTATCTATAAGTGCATCTATTCTTGTAGGGTTAGTGTTAAGAGGAGCTTGAACTGCGCCACCTTCTTTATAACCTACAGACATACCTTTAGCATTCATACGAGCATTGATTAGCTTGTCACTCTTAGCGGCAGTAGCTAACTTATCCATCAAGCCACCATCAGCTACCCCTGTAGCCATAGCTTGCTCTAGTGCGGCTAAGTCTTCTTCTGTTATATCTTGCATACCTTCCATACCACCTTCTGTGGGCATTGCTGGCATAGGCTCTCCACCTATACGTCCATCTGCATCCATCTGAGATAGACCCATCTTAGCCTCATTACGCATGTCTTCGAAGACCTTCACACCAAAGTAACGAACAACATCTGCAGGTACAACATATTCACCTTCACTAAGTCTAGCGTCTATATCATCACGCACTTCTTCAGGTAAAGATCCCGGAGGAACTTCGTTTCCGCTTACTGGGTCTACTTCATTAGATCCACCAGTTAATGCCATTTCCATTTGTCTGCTCATTGAGTTGCTCCTTGGGTATTTCTATGTACTGCCATTTACTTCATCCCTTAAGTATTTAAGTTTTCGTAGTCCTGCTATCTCGCCTTGACAACGAAACATTTCATCTGTAGTTGTAACTTGTTCCATCTTCTTGTGTGTCTGAGCTATCTTAGCATCAAGAGTTTCACAGAAAGAATCCCATAAGGGTTTGTCGTTTACTAGTTTCTTTATTTGCATTATGAAAGTCTTTGCATTAAGCCGGGCTTCTTAACTAAGCCACCTTCGTTGAATCGTAGTTCTTCTTTTTGTGGGTTAAACTTAAAGTTAGATATGTCTAGTTGTGTACCAGCCGTAGTACGTTCACCACCACCACCAGCACCTTCTCCTGTATACATCAAGTCTCTCGTGCCTACTTTAATTGTACCCTTAGATTCTTTATTTAATTCATTTATAACTTTACGAAGGGAGTCTTCATAGGTCTTTTTAAAAACTCTCTCGTAGTAATCTATAGCAAACTTTCTTTCTTCTTCAGAACCTTTTTGTCTAGCTTTTTCGTACTTCTTAGCTATCTCTGACCCTGCTTCTGTTTCCATAGCTTCACTTATACTACTGGCTCTTAATCTAGCTATCTCTTTGTAATTAGGGATAACTATTTTATCTATGCCTTGAGACTTAGCAAAAGATATATTAGCAAGTAGTAGTCTTTTTAAGTAATCACTTCTGCTTACTACAGGTGACTTAGTTTCAAATTCTCTGAATTTATCTCTATAGTAAGAAACAGCGTTGTTATCCATAGCCCTATGAACTCTAGACATTTCATTTATTATTATATCGTCTGCGTCATTCCAAGATACTGTCGGAGAAACTTTTTTGTATGGTATTAAAGCATTTATAGCAATCTCTAACATTGTATTAGATCTAGATTCTGGTATAGTTATACTATAATATTCTTCTAATTCGTTTTTAAATTCTCTAAAAAACTTAGATTTATCTTTTAGTCTTTCTGTAGCAGAACCTACTTTATCTCTAAAAATAAAACCTGCGTAATTACTAGTACCTTCTTTTACATTTACATAATGTTTATCATCGTGATATTTATTATAATATTTAATTACACTTTTTAGAACATCTTTATCTAAAGTAATATCAAAAGTATTCTCTAATTCATTTTCTAAACCTAATATACTATCTTTAATAAAAGCTTCTTTATTTTCTTTAGCTAACTTAGGATTTGTACGTACACCTCGTTTAGCTACTTTACTAATAAGTGTAGATAAGTCTGATTGTGCTTCTTCTATAAGTAAGTAGATATCTTCAGGATCAAAATAGTTTTGTCTAACAGAAGACCTACTATGCCCTAAGTTTTTAGCCCCTCCATAATGCATAAATTTAGAATCTTTAGGAGATACTAAATCTTTGTTTGCTTGCAGTTGATGTACAACATAATTTACTTCTCTATCTAAAATCTGTTGTCGTTGAATACTTCTGTATACATCAGTAGAAGGAGGATACAAAGCATCCACTGTGTATCTGTCTGTACCTTTTTCTCTAGCTATATTTAATGCTTCTTCTCTAGAATATAAACGTTTAGGATCTAAGTCAAGATTAAAAGAATCTAATTCAGCCTTTGCTACATTAGGTGCACGTTTATTTAGAAAGGCTGATATGTTTTCCCCTTTAGTACCCTTCTTACCTATAGACATCTGTTCTAAAGTGTTGACAACTGGACTATAGAAAGTAGGTTGATAAAAACCTTTTTCGTCTACACTTTCAGTTCCCGGTATTCTTGTCTGAACCAAGGGATTCATTTTAGACTTAGGTATAGTTAAATCAGGAGTGCGACCTTTAGAGGTAACACCTTCAAACGCATCACTCAACTCTTTTGCTATGAGTCTACTAAGCGCCCCCATTACTGTACGTTCCCACTAAATCCCGGCTCTCCGGGCGTAGCCGCCGCACCTACACCGATGTTACCACCGCCACCACCAGTCATATCTTGTGGGCCTGTAGGAGCTTGTCCTTGTGGTGCTGTAGGTGGTGCATTTGGATCAGTAGGCTCAGGAGGAGCTTGGAAGCCTTTAAGTATCTCAGCCTGTATTGCCGCATCATCCATAGAGTTTGTCACCTTGTCAGGATCTAAGTCCATGCTTATAGCAATCTCACGAATGATATAGTCCATCTTAGCAAACGGAGCTAGAGTAGGATTCTGTGCAACTTGTAAGAATTGCATTAGTCGTTGTGATCTGACTTCGTTAGCCATGAGAGAAGCAGTACCTTGAGCCTTTACGTCTAAGTCACCCTTGATGCTAGGATCATAGTCGAACTGCATGTTGAAACTAAAGAAAGCTTTGCCTAAAGGATTCAATAGGTAATCATCTACGTTCTTAATGACTGTACGAATAGAACCGTTAGCCGCTGACATAAGCATAGAGATACCTGAAGCTGTACGACCTACACCTGACACACCTGTTTGACCGTGAGCAAAGCTAGGGAAGCCTGTTGATTCGTCTGACAATACTCTTGCCTTATCGAACAACTGCATGTTCTCACCTGAGACGTTAGGGAACTTAGTGCCAAATATAGCTTGACCCGGAGCACCACCCTGTCTCCTAAAGACCTTGCCCGGATACACTGATAGGTCTTGTCCCGGAACTAAGTTAGTCTCGTCTACTTCAATCAGTAAGTTACCTGATAGTACAGCATTATCAACAGCCATACGCATGAAGCCATTCATTAATGTCTGGGTGTCATCCATGTTCTCTGCAATACCTACGCCAAAGAAGCTGTAAGGATTGATCTCGTAAGGCACGGCATAGTAAGGTATAAGAGCAGGTTTAAAAGGATTCATAACCATACGAATAACTTGACCGTTACACGACCATAGGTTTACGTTTATTTGTTCTGAATCTTTTAACTCACTAGGAATCTTAAGGTCATGATCTTCTAGTACTTCACGATCAACAAAACCCCAGAACTCTTTTACTTCATAGCGTTCTGCTTTAGAGCCTTGCTCATCGTCCTCCATGACTTGCTCCCACCACTTCTTCTCGTAGGACTCACCTAACTTAATAGCTGTGTCTATAGAGTTGTCACGGAAGAAAGGACGACCTTTGAGTGCTCTTAGTTGTGAGCGTGACATCTTGTGTCTCTCGATGATGTACTCAGCTTCATCCATGTTAGCCGCATCAGGGTCAGGATAGAAGTCCCATATAGAAACGTTACTCGTAGATGGTACAGTCTTAATTACAGGATCGTAGTTACCTTCGTCATCCCAACGAGGGTACTCTTTGTTTGTAGCGAATGGGCCTTTCATTATACCTGTACCAAATAAGGCACATTCAAATGCGGCTAAGCGAAGCTGTTTGTTAGCTCCGCTTTCTTCTAACTGATCATGTATCTTTTTCTGCATCTTCTTAGCGGCAACTTGTGCAGGACGCACTGTTACAGTAGAAGGAGTAGTTCCCGGCCCTTCAACTAGTTTATCCATTACAGGCTCTAGTTTGTTAGCCATACCACCTAGACGCTCAGACAACTGTTGCATTGTCTCGCCCGGTTGTAGTCTAGACTCTTCTGTAGAGAAAGGAGCAAAGGTTTGTTTTAGTTCGTCTGTAGCTTCATCAGCCGCAGGGTCTAAGTTAAAGTGTACAGAGTCAGCTACACCTTCAGGTAAAGTAGTAGGATCTACATTAATAGGAAACTTATTGTTACCGAATAGTACATCTACTATCTGCCCGTAAGCGGCTAGAGTTTTAGTCTTAGTTACTTTTACGAATACACGAGATCTCTCAGCTTCAGTGAACTGTACATCAGGACTATATAAGCCTCTGTAATTCCTGTAGGACTTCATCCATCTGTCTTCGTCTACACGTCTTGCATCTTCAGCTTTAGTGAAACGCTCGTTTATAAAACCTATAATATTACCTACAGAAGGATCAGATTCTAGCTCTTTCTCCTTTACATCTTCAATGTATGAAGAATCCGCAGATTCAATATTCTCTTCGTAGTCGTCTTCAAAATCACTAGGGTTCATACTTAATATCCAAATGTAGGATCAGACGATTGAAAGCCTGATCTTGATGTTGCAGGGTCATAGTCAAATAAAGAACTACGAGGTCTGGTCATTATACCATATCTTAAAGCGTCATACAGGTGATCTTCAGCGTGTGTATCAACGTCTTCGGGGTTTCGTTTATCTAGTGGTATGCTAGGTAGCTGAGCTACAAGGTTAGTACAATTATTAAATATCACTAGTCTAGGTTGTTCAGTAAACTCATCTATCTGTAAGCGTCTGTGTATTTCGTTCTTACCGGCTATACGTGAGCCTTTAGATCTGTCTGAAGGCCGCCACCTACAACCTTTCATTATCATTTGTTCTGCAAGGCTAGGCCCTGTATCGCCTCGTTTGTGCCACAAGGATGAGTCTAATACTCCATACCTTATAGTACCATCATCTGACTCAGCATCTAATATCATATCAGCTAAGTCTGTAGCTGTAACCTTAGAGCAATACATCTCTCTATAAACAACTAACTGTTCATCTGGTGCTACAGCAAACCATACAACACCAGTATAACTACCGTAACCATAATCGCAAGCCCTAAACTTAGCCCAACTATTAGGTATATCGTAAGGGGCTACTACATGTACCTTTCGGTTAAACTCAGGGAAAGCCGCACCTTCATTAATATCCCAGTCACCCTCCAGTAACTGCTTACGCTGATGTTCAGGTAAAGATAGAAGCATGGCTTCGTAGTCTCCACTATCAGCTAAGTAAGGATTGTCAAACAAACTAGCAGGAATAAACTTACGTTTGAATAACGGTTCACCTTCTTTGCTATGCCCTTTAGGATAAGAAAGAGTTTCACCTGTTTCTATATCTGTAGCCCAGAAAGGTTTGTTAGGTGTAGCAGGATCAATGAACATCTTCTTGACCCAAGCATGTCCCGGCCCTCCGGGGTTTGTGGTAGCCCTCATGTACAAACCTAATTCAGGTGATGCACTACGTAAACGTGAACGCATATAATTCCACGCATAGGGACTGTTCCATTGAGTCAACTCATCGAAGGCTACATAGTTAAACGCCTGTCCTTGGTAACGCATAACGTCCGTGTCTTTATCCAAGTAAGACATCCATAGTCTACCACCTTGAGGTGTAGTCCATTGAGACTTTCTCTCTGACCACTTAATACCCGGAATAGCTTTAGGGTACAACTCTTGGCTTTTCTGTATAAGTTCACGTAACTCTTCTGTTGTGTGACGTACAAGTAGACCACTAAAGTCTTTATGGTTTAGGTTACGAAGAGGATCTGCTAGTGTGGCATAGCTCTTCCCACCTCCGGCTGCCCCTCCATATAGTACCTCTCTTTCACTAGCCGCTAGATATTGTGTCTGTGGGCCGGGATTGGGTTGAAATACTACATCTTGGGCATACTCTACATCGAATGGGGCTGGTGCTACTTGCGCTGGTACAGTGTGTACAGGCTCTTGCTCAACTATCTTCGTCGTAGGTGTAGTAACCGAGTCTTTCTTTTTCGAGGGCTTCGTACTGCGCTTTCGTTTCTTCGAGCCAGAGGGCAAGCTTGCGTTTAATTTTAGCAAGTGACTTACGTTTTCTTTCGACATCTATACGCTTCTTAAGTCCATCATGAGTTATTTTTCTACCCGACTGTGTGGTTAACCAAGCAGATACTTCTCGGTAACTGTATTGCTTTAAGTGTTTCTTTGCAAGTTCTAATAACTCTAACTCTGTAGCAATAGGTTCTAACCATCTATCATCCTCTGGATCTATACGGTAGCCAAAGGGTACAGTTCGTTTAGATAGTCGTGGGATTCGTTCCCATCTTTTAATGTGAGAGGGCTTTGGTAGCATCCAATAGCCCAATTCAGTTTTCTGAAAGTCAGTCTTATGTTTCATCGCCTTGTGAGGAATCCTTTGGTGGTAATATAAATAGACCTCCGCTAGACTCTACTGCAACTTTCTCAGTCTTCACTAAGCCAGAACGATCAAGAACTTGACCTGCAGCTATCATCCTTTCCTTAACACCTAACTGTGTAGGGTCATCTAAAGCTGAGCCATAAGCTATAGCCGCCTTCGGCCCTAGCCTAGACATATACTCTTTAGTAGCATCAAAGATTTCATCCTTTAGTGCTGACGTAATAGATCTAGTAGGCGTTGTATCACTATAACCTGCTAATCGCTTAGCCATAGCCGCATCTCCGGAAGCCTCTTCAAACAAGACTTCCAGAAACTTTTGTTGGTTCTCTGTAAGATTACGAGCCATTCATTCTCCGTCTGATATCATATCTTGCGATACCTATATCTTTTAATTCTCTATCTGTTAGATGTGTAAGTAACCACAAATCAGCCCTAGCTTGTTGTGATTTTTGTATTGAGTCGTGTAAGGCTTTAAGCCATTTAGAAAATGTTTTAAACATATTAGTTCCCCAGTGTGATACTACAAGACATTTGTAGCTTACCGGAAACTAGTTATACATATATAGTTATATCATACTACATACAATAATGCAACCCCGTTATGCCCTATCGGTTAGGACTGTAAAATTCTCTACAAGACACTAAGACTTCCATAGTGTTAGCTGTTTCACCATAGGCAACAATCTTATCTCCTGCATGAAGATGTAATACACCAGCACCAAATATATTCTCTGCTGAGTTACCTGCTATAGCATGGTTCTTCAATACATAGTGATATGCATTACTATCCTTATGATAAAACTGAAGATATACTTTTTTAGATGCGTTACTATTATTAGCTATATGAAGTAAGTCTACTGTCGCATCATGTAATGCAGGGCATGTATACACAAGAGTAGCGTTAGCACCTGTAGTAGTAGATGCTATCGTTACTGCTTCTGTAGCTGTGGAGTAAGCTGTCTCAACCATTAGTTATTTCTTTTTAACTGTAGTTTTTTTCTTAAGCATACCACCTTTACTATAACCTTTTTTATTTATAGGTTTTGATTTACCTAATTCTTTTTTTAATAAATTACCAATGTCTTTTTTTACTTTAGCCGTAGCTTTCATTTCTGGGTACATTAATTTTATTAATTTTGATATATCATCTTGACCTTTAGCCATTATTTATTTCCTTGTTTAATTGTTTTTGTTGTCCAAGCTTCATTCTCAGGGGTTGTAGGGTCATCCTTTACGAAATGCCCCGACTTAGTTCGAGCACGTACTTTTTTAGTTACGACAGAAGATAATATCTCTTGTACCTTAGAGTCAGTACACCAGTAAGAACCATAAGGATCTGAAGCAGCGAGTACATCACCCATTTTAGTAGTAACGTTTTCAGAAGTTACTAAGTAACCACACTCTTCTAACGGCTCTTTATAATCCTCAAAGTTCATTGTTTGTTTACCCTTTATAAGATGCACCGCATTTAGCCATGCCACCTTTGTTATAACCCATTTTCTTAGCCACTTTAGGTGCGGCTTTCTTTAAGGCCTTCATACCTTTAGTCATACCGCCGTGCTTATAGCCTGACTTCTTCTTCATGTCTGAATCCTTCATCATTGTGCCATCAGGCATTTTATGATAACCTTTTTTCATTGTGAGTCCACCCTCTGATGCTCTAAACTTTGCAGTCTTCTCTGCAATTTTCTTTGGTTGTTTTACGAATTGTTTTCCTGCCGCTGTGCCTTTACGCTTAGCCGCAGTAGTAGCCGCATACTCTGATGCAGTTAAAGCTTCTCTTGCTTTTTTAGGGAGATAGCGTTCTCCGGTCTTACCGCTAGGCTTGCCACTCTTCGTTCCCCACTTCTCTTTAGTCCACTTCTTGAGTGATTTCTGTGGGGCTTTCATTTGTAGCCTCCTCCTTTAGCTTTATATTGCTTAGCTAACATCTGAGCTTTACGTGCAGACCATTGACCTGCTTTACCGCCTTTAGTTCCTGCTTTGATTTTGTTAAACAAGTTCTTACGCATCGTAGGCTTAGTGTAGTTACCTGCTTGGTTTACTTTTGATTTAGGTTTAGTCATTACCACTTAGCCTTATCTGCCCAGTAAGCCGCTGACATTTTGCCTCTCTTTATATTCTTGGCATGTCTAGCTTTAAAAGATGCTCTCTTCTTTTTCATCTTGTCTGACTCACCTGCTTTAGGTTTACCTGCAGTTTTAGCTCCTTGCTCACCAAACCTAATTAGTTTTATCTTAGTGCCTTCTTTAGCTAATACTGCGTGAGACTTCTTAGGGTGTCCCGGAGTACGTTTAGGTTTATTATAACCTGAAAACTTTTCGCCTCTGTAATCTACCATTAGATCATACTCAACGCTTGTTCTAGTGTTTCTTTGTTTCGTCTAGTCCAACCACGACCAAATGTCTTAAAGGTATCTAAGCCTTCATAGAAACCTTGACGTACAGTATATACATAGTCGATAATAAACTTAGGGTCTTTCTCCATGATAAGACCTAGTGTCTGTGGACCGATTGCTCCATCAGCTGTAGCTCCTACTGCACGTTGGATAGCTTTAGCTGGACGACCAGAACCTGAATTCACAGCCCAGTCAAATGCACACCAGTCTACACCAGATGGTAGATGATCACCTTTAACTCTGTCCCAGTAATTTTTTTTGTATATTGGCCCGACATCTTCTGGGGTTAGATCTCTCATCTCCTGCTCAGTAGATTCCCTGCCGATCCATTCGTCGTATACTCTCTTAGTTACACCAAGGTTAGTCATACCACCGGGGTCTTTAGGGTGATTTACGAATCCTCCCTCATGCTCCAGTAACATATGTAGACATTCATCAAAGTTCTGTTTCATTATTTATTCCTACCGAAGTATTTACTTACGCCACGCATACCGATGCTTGCACTAACGATCCCACCTAACGAGTATTGATACCAGTCAGGCATAATTTCTAGAGCTTCAAACCCTGCTTGTACTATATCGTTACCCCAGTCACCACAAAACGCTAGGATTAACGGGATCGAAAAGAGTAGAGTTATCCATTCGTCTTTCCAGCTATTCTCTGTAGCCTTCATAGCCGCTATATCCCAGTCAATCTCACCGGTGGCTATCTTCATCTTAGTTTCAGCTTCAGCTTTCTTAACTGCAGTCTTGCCTTCTATCATTGTACCAGCAAGATTAGCTACTTGACCGATTAAGTTTAAGCCCATCATCCGTTATTCCCCTTAACTTCCTTCTTGCTCATGTTAGTTACCCCAAAGAATACACCAACTATACCAGCTACAGATAAAAAGTAGATAGATGCCATAGATCCTATAATGTCTGCGGCTTGTTCTGCTCCTACAATGCTACAAAGTAACACTAAGAAAGGATAAGCTAACATTCCAACTAAGCAGAACCACGCCATACGCCGTTGTGCGTCCCTTTGGCTGTCTTCATCGTCTAATCGCCTACGTCTGTCTTCTAGTTCTAAGGCTTCCCACTCAGATTTGTCTATAGTGCCGCTTTTGTCTACGTCAACTTCATCAAAACTAGTCATTCTTCCCAGTCTCTCTTCCTGTTTGGATCTAGTACGTCTCTTTTGTTTAACATACCCTCTAGATACATAGCTCGTTCTACTCTGTCTAAAGTATACCTTACTCCGGTGTCACCTTCGATGGCAGTACGGACATAAAATACGTCACTCTTGGGGATATGAACACGATATAATGCACGAGAGTCCTTGTTAGCTAACGCATCGTAGAACTCTTCAAGTACATTTTCACTTGCATATAGTTTTATTCGTTTTGTCATTATTGTCAATACATATTTAAAGTAAAATTGTACCGCAAACTAAATGAAAGTTTATACTACTATCAAGAGGGAGGAGACAAATGAGGAGACTTAACAATAATACAGTCTATCAAGTAGTCTACGGTACTTTAGTTACACTTAGAGTTATAACTTCTTTAACAGTTAAGTCGTTTAATGTCTTAACCTTGTACAAATTATTATATACTACTCTAAATATGGTGTCAACACCTAAGTTTAACTATACGTGACACTTTTCCTAAGTCCAAGAACTAATATGCAACAGTGTTAGTTAAACTTTATAGTAAGATATTTTTTTATTGTAACTTTATATTGTAACTTATAGTTTAACTACGCTTCCCTGCGGTCAGTTATAACCATTTTTGTGCCTATGTCAACCCCTCTTCACGAAATATTACAGTTTGTAACACTTTGTGTACAGCTTTTGCCATTCTAAAATCCACTTCTGTGTAGGAGTACATATACGTATACGGGTAGATGGGGGGTGGCCCTCGCCGGGGTAGGCATTATGATGCATGATATGTGCTATAAGGCACGCTTGCTAGGCCTAAGCTACTGAAAACGTTACACTTTTATACGGATTATCTATCCGGATATGCCTATAATGCCCAGATTATGCATGACATTAGGCAGGAGGACACAAAAAGCGAAGCTTCATGCACTAAACCCCTACCCCTCTTTTAGAGGGACAAAATAGCCTACCCCATAGTCCCAAAAATCAGGCCGTCGTCGGACGATCCGACCACTCTCCGCTTTTCCTTGCGCATAATGCACACCAAAAGTTGTTGACAATTTGTTTGGCATCTGTCCTATTGGTTTCATCAAATCGGCAATCAAGCCAACTACAATCGGAGATTGATATGACTAATGTAACGAAGTTAAAAGCACAAATCGAAGTTTCAGGTACAGTGAAACTGGGTAAAAGTACCTTCAGTATAACTGAAGCTCTTGATCATGGCGCAAAGATCTATGACAAGTTATACTTGTTGCAAGAGCAACAACTGGACTACTACAGAGAATTGGGTAACATACTGTTACAAGTTCGTAGTTTGCATAAAGATAATATATCTTTCGGTAAGGCTATAGCCTCTTCAGCTTTAGCTGGAATATCAAAGCAAGACAGATCAGATACGATCTTCATCGCCGCTAACTGGATCAAGATCCAGAAGTTAAACAAGAACGGCCTCTTCGATACTCTAGGAGTATCAGCCATCAGAAAGAGAGTCAAAGCTTCAGACCAACCCAAGACTAAGGTTGGTTCAGCAGGTAATGTTTCCAAAGGAAAGAAGGCCTCAACAGCTAAAGCTGAACCGAAGCAAGACAATAGCAAAGCTATACCGAAACCTAAGACTGAACTTGACCTAGCAAAGCTAGTACATCAGATCATGACCGAGGCAGGGTTTAGCAAAGCTACCTTCACTAAAGAGCTTACAAAGCTCTACAAGAAATCATAACTTAAGCCCTTCGGGGCTTACTTCACATCTTATTGCAAGCCCTACGGGGCTTGTTTTTGTTTGTAATACAAACAGTAGAACGTTGTCGGATCGTCCGACGACGACTTAACGTAGTTAAATAGGAGATTAAAATGTTTAAACGACCAGAGAATTACATAGTAATTAGCACTTACTTTGACAAAAAAGGTAAAGAAATAACGTGGAGTTCAACTTATGAGATAAGAAATCGTGATAAAGCTCTGGCGATTGCCCGTCAAGATCATGATGGGTCTGAAGGTCACACTTATATATACCAACTAGAGAAAGAACCCTTTATTATTCTGGGTAGAAAGTGTGAGGATCTATCATGACGTATGGGGTGTCAAAACGTGATCGACTAGCCAGACGTGGCGACAAGCGATGGCGTAGCACATGGCATAGGCAGATGTTGTCGATGAACAGAACCAGAGCCATTGACAAACGAGATGGGATCGGCCTTGATAGTAAGACAAATATTAAATCGTTGTCGGATCGTCCGACGACACTAACAACGGAGACTAACAATGAATAACCCTATTGAAAAGAATAATCTGGTACACACACCAGATAGCATGGAAGATTTTATAGCTATCATAGATAGGCTGAATACGGAAGAAAGAATTGTAGCTTACACATATTCTATGATGGCTTGGAACTTGGCTTGTAGAATAACTATGGAACACTTAAAGGAGATGAAGAATGCCTAAGAATTTACTAGGAAAATCACGCACTAAAGAGAACCCTTATGCTATATGGCAGGGCTTCGGTGCATTCGGTGACACTGAGGTACGATTGCTTAAGACGTACCAGACACCGGCTAATGAGCAGAAGAACCAATTCGCTAGATGGTTTGTGGCTGTTAAGTCTGACCATACGTATGGATCTTATGACATGGGTGATAGCTACATACGTGAGGTGTTACGAGATATGACACTCAAGCAAGCTGACCCTCTATTCACTGAACAGTACGGCATTACTGTACCTGATGGGGTAGAACTAACTGAATGGGTTTAGTATAACTAATCGTTGTCGGATCGTCCGACGACGGTGACACAAACAATAGGAGAATGAGCAATGATAACAGCTATATGTTATGACGAATGTGGGACTGAGGTATCTATAGAGGTTGAAAGCCTAGATGAGATACCACCAGAGTATAAGTTTAGATACTCTCAAAAGCACACTGAGCGAGAGTTAGCTGAGTGGCGACTATCTATGCAAGAGGATAGTGATGATTACGATTATGGAAATGGATGGTATTAATAGGAGAATAACAAATGAAAGACACTCACTTTACAGTAGAAGATCCCGGACGTGATGAGGTGCAAGCAGTGTTCCTCAAAGCGGCACTCAAGATGATACGTATTGGCCTTAAGCCGGCACGTCATCTGACTAAGACTAAACTAATGGCTAAAGCTTCACAGATTAGTGGCGTGAAGTACAAGCGTACCGAGATAGACAAAGCTATCGAGGACATGGAGACTATCATCAAGGATCACTTAGATCCAACTTTACCTGCAGGATATAGAGGAGATAACTAATGGGAAATAGAGCAACACTTGAAGTAATAAGCGACAACTACACAGGCAAGGAATCAGAGTGCTACATATACCTACACTGGAATGGTAGCCCCAACACTGTGACACAACTCGTAAGAGGTGCGTCATCTAAAATGCGTAAGTCTGATGTTAGCTATGCTACAGCTAGACTGATAGCTCACATCTGTAGCAAGGTGGAAGGTGGTCTGTCTGTAGGTGTACGTCCTGCTATGGAGAAGTACAAAGAAGAGTGGGACAACGGACACTACATCATAGACATAAGCAATGGTCACATTAAGAATGATGGTAGGGTTGTAGCTAGAAACATAGAGTTCGGTAACTTCTAGCATGGAACACGTAGTAGAAGTATGCCCTACCTGTATCAAGAAGATGAAGGTGTATGAGACACGAGAACACTTAACTAGGAATAGCATTCTAACGAGGCGACGAAGCCGCAGATGTTTGAAGTGCGACTACAGGAGTACAACGGTAGAAATACCGGAGTACTACTTGTACCATTACTTAAAAGAAATAGGAGAAGAATAATGCACACACAAAGAATTAAAGTGTTGGATCAAATCAAAGAAGATATAAAGTTTAATGATTACACAGCACTCTATGAGTTGCTTAAATATCTACCTCACTATGCAATCAGTGAATATTTACCTAAAGGAGAAGAGAGGAGGGATTGACAAATGGGTACTATAGGTATTAAAAAGAAGAAAGAAGATCTTATTGAGCAAGCCATCATAGACTGGGTAGACAAGCAAGATCATTCTGTACTCAGACGCTTAGTAGCTGATGACATGTGGGAATATTATCGCAACGCTGATGATGCTACCCTCAAAGAATTTATATTTACATACAAGTAATCGTTGTCGGATCGTCCGACGACACAACAATGGAGACTATCACAATGTATCAACGTGACTGCACAATCATAACCGATCACAGCATATCATCACCAGATGGTTTGTATGACACAATAGAGTTTACTCTATGCACTATCAACATGCCCCTATCCAGAGTGCATACTCAACGTGCATCTATAAAGCAGGAAGGCATCCACTCTAAGTGGGTATCGAGTACCAAAGCTAAGGGTATACTGTATGCCCAACAACATAAGCAGGAGCTACATGCCCTGATGGTAAACATCCGTGAGACTATGGGTGTGGACAGTGTAGATGCAGGTCAGGCTGTAGTAGATCTATTCATGCGGATACCATCCATAGGTATGGTCAAGGCAGGGTTCATAGCTCAGATGTGCGGCTTCAACGTGGCGTGTCTCGACAGGCACAACGTGCGTATGCTTGGCATGTCTGAGACTGCACTAAAAGTTAGCAAGACGATCAAGCCTGAGCTTAGGCTCAAGAAGATCCGTAAGTACATAGAGTTGTGTCAGGTGTCAGGTGCTAAGCACTGGTGGGATACGTGGTGTAACTTTGTAGCAGAGAAGGGTGGCATGAATGCTTCCCTACCTACAGGTGATGCGGTGTCAGCCTATCACGTAACAGCAATCATGGAGATATAATATGAAGATCGTAGATAAAGACGACGGTACACAAGAGATACAAACATATGACATGTACATAGCAACCCAAGGTTTGAGAGAGGGCTATGAAGTATATGTAACTCACCCTCTCAGGCCATCAGCAGATGACAGGGAGTGTGCTGATGACAGGCTATGGACTAAGGCAGATATAGTAGAGGCACAAAGCAATCTGTACATACTCAAGGAAGCAAAGGAGATTACTGATGACACACACAGCAACAACTAAATACGCTAGTCATATAGACACACGAGTATATCTATACTTAGGTGATGACGAGTGGGAGATAGACGTAGAAGAGATAGAGCTAGACCTCACGACAGGCGAGATGCAAGGCATAGCCTTTGACTATGACAATACACAGAAGACTGCGTGGATAGGCGACATCGTATGCCGTAAAGCGTTAGCTAAATTTGAAGAGGAGAATAGCAATGATGACTAATGAAAAAGAAAAGGTAGTACTACAAGGTCTAGAGTATGTATACCAAGCTGTACTAAAAGGTAGAAAAGGTAACACGGATGCACTAGATAGTGCTAAGTTTATACTAGAGATAATAATGAATAAGCCAGAAGCAGAGAAGGAGAATGACTAATGGAAATGATAACACCAACAAATGAAGTGATGGTAAACTATCTCAACGAAGCGTTAGACGAGAAGATCTTCTACTTAGAGGACACGTACAACAGAGACTTTGGTAAAGCTATCATAGTTATGTATCATAAGATCTTAACATTGACTGATAAGTTATTGTATACGTTGTATAGTTTACGGCAGTTAGATCTATCACCTAAGGATTACAAAGATGCTATCTATATAGTAGTAAGTGGAATGGAGGACGACTAAGATGAAACGATCAGATTTTTACGAGTGGCTTTACAATGGCGAGGCTTCCTTCATGGACATTGAGGATCACGGAGATGGTAACATAGTAGTATGCTTTTCTAACATAGAAGAGTCAGAGGAGGACGACGAAGATGATACTTAGAGAACTAATATGGCATCTACAAGAAGCATTAAAGTTTCACGATGCAGATGAGCTTGTATGTATTTACGATCCAGAGACAGGGAAACGTATAGACATAGAGTATGTAGATGATACCATCGAGGGAGAGATTCAATTAAGCATCAGAGGAGGACTAACAGATGACAGTTAATGAATTAATAATACACATGCTTAGGCATTATCAGCTAGACAACAGGGTGCTAGTACATACAGAAACTAATGGAGCACTACTATTCTGTGAGGCTGTAGCTATTCACCGGATTGACAAAGATACAATAGCCATAGTAGGTAAGAAGGGAGAGGATGATGAAGCTTAACTTAGACGTACAAGATAGACTAAGACTAGCTCATGCATCTGTATGCAAGGAGGAGAACAAAAGGATGCGTGAAGTATTCAACATGAGAACCTATAAAGAGGGGGATCAGTGGACACAACAAAAGAACAGACAAGTAACCGGAGCTAAGGGTGGTAAACAGAATAACCTTAAGAGGTTATGGGTTAAAGAGAGGACAACAAGATGATTAAATTACACTTAACGAATAAGCATGGAGGCACACCTCTACACATGTATCTCACAGGAAACTTTACTATGTATGAGAGGTACGATCAGGGCAATCCTAACGCAATTACTGTAATCATGGATGGACTACACAACAATGGAGGTTGGCACGTAGAAGAATCTGTGGAGGAGGTTAATCGTATGATTAGTGAGCAACTTGATTAAGCTACATGGAGTTGGGCCAGATAACATGCACTACAGCCACAACTATTTCGTGATACCTATAGCCTACGAAGACACAAAGGATCTCATACTCAACGTACACTATGCTAGACGTATGCCTTCCGTATCGTATGCCTTCGGTTTGTATAGAGGTATGGAAGGACTGCAAGGTATATGTACCTTCGGCTCACCTGCTTCACCTTGGTTGTGCAAGGGTGTGTGTGGTGAGGAACACAAGTCTAAGGTATTAGAGCTTAACAGGGTAGTGCTAGTAAACAACAGACCTAACGAGGCAAGCTTACTTGTAGCTAGATCTATTGCATTACTACCCAAGCCTAAGGTATTAGTAAGCTATGCTGATACAGCACATGACCATGTAGGCTACGTATACCAAGCAACTAATTGGTTATACACTGGTGCAACCAAGCCTCGCACTGACATAGCTACAGTGAATGGCAAACATCCTAGACACCATGCAGGTGACAGGACTAAGCGTGTCTACAGATCCGCTAAGCATCGCTATGTGTACATGCATGGCAACAAGAAAGACAAAAGATTATTAACCAAGTGCCTACGTTATGGCACTGAAGCATACCCAAAGAAGGAGATTATACAATGAGTGGTGACAGAGTACCTGACTTAGATGAGAACGGTAAGTTCGTATGGTATGAGCCTAGCATACCGGAAGGCTTTACAGACATACGATTGTGGGACGTTGTGTTCACAGTACACGATGACGAGGGCAACCCAGTTGAGAGGCCTGATGGAGGCATAATGTTTTACACTGCACCCAAGCTAGACTTCGGTAGCTGTGAGAATGACGTAGAATTAGATGACCTAGTACAAGAGGAGTATTGATATGAAGAACAAACCTTATTACAAAAGTAAACCAGTAACAGTACAAGCACGTAAAGACAGACGTGACGACATCATAGCTAAGATAGCTACAATTATATTTGTAGGCTTTGCTTTCATCGGCATGGGGTACATCTTTTCCCTTGCTATATTTTCACTATCCAAATTGTTTTAAGAGGAGACAAACACATGACTAAATACAATCTATGCGTAACATACAACGACAAGCTATGTAGGATCACTACATGCAAGACACCTCAAGGTGCTAACCTAATGCTACAGATACTCCAACGAGTGTATCCTAAGTATGACTTTGAGATATCAGAGAAGTCAGTACGTACAGATCTATCCAACATGGATTCAGAACTACAACAAGATTTACGACACGTACTACTCAACCCTTACGAAACCAGAGGCACTGAGTCTCGCTTCGTTGTAATAGATGGAGGTGTATGATGCCTATCAGTACAGCACTAGAACTCAAAGTACTTAATATGATACAACAAATACTTCCTCGCACAATCATGAAAGATAATGCAGAACTAAAACAATTACTCAAAGACATTAATAAAAATCTAAAGGAGAATAACAAATGAAGAATCATACACGACCAGAAAAGAAGTTTAGCCAGAAGAGATACATAACCTTAACAAAGGATGATACAGTAAAGGTTTTAGATTTGTATAACGCAATCAACAACATGTTGAATGACGTAGGCGAGACACTAGATGTAGATCTCAGTGCGCTAAGAGACATTAGACACAAGAGCAATGAGATAGACCACCTCTTTAACTTCAGAGCTAAGGTTCAAGATAACGGTGACGTATGGAGTTGGGCTGATAGTGTACTACCAGATGATGACAAGGCGTATTACTACCATGAGACAGACTAATAGTGCTTATATGGTTTGAGACGTTAGTAAAATGGGTAGTAATACTAATAGTACTATATGTACTCTTCGGAGTAGGTAGTGGTATACTTTAGAAAGGAGAACGAATGGAACTTAAACCCAGTAATACTATTGAGTATGCGTGTGAATACTACATGCGAACACCTAAGTATTCTGCTTTAAGTCAGCGTAGCAAGTATGACTATGATTTAAATCTGCGTCATGCTTGCGCTACCAAGGTGCAGAACAATAAAGCTATAGGTAACATCAAACTAAAAGACCTGAAGTTTAAACATATAACATTAGGTTATGATACTTGGTTAGAGAGTAAGGGTGTACGTCAGGCTAACTACATAGCTACATGTCTAGGTATCGTATTCAATACAGCGATACGACACGAGGCATTGCTTAGTAATCCTGTATCCTTACTTCAACGTACCAAGGAGAAGAAACGTAAAGTTAAATGGACTCAAGATGAAGTGACATCTTTCTTAGATACAGCTTACAGTAACTGGGAATGGCGTAGCATTGGGTTGATTGTACACATGGCATACGAGTGGGCGCAACGTGTAGGTGACATGCGCCTACTTACATGGAACAACCTTGACTTAAAAGCACAACGCTTAGACTTAGAGCAAAGTAAACGTAGGGCAGATGTGCATCTACCTATCAGTGACACACTATGTAGTATGTTAGTGCAACAAGAGACTGACTTCGGATTCCAACCTTACGTAGCACCTCGCCCTGAGCCTTACAATGGTGTCTACACAGCGTATCATTCAACTGACATACACAGGTTAGTGAATGAAGTTAAAGAGGAAGCTAAGCTATCTAAAGATCTAACTGCATTAGACTTGCGTAGGACAGGTATAACTGAGATGGTTGAGGCAGGTGTAGATACACTAGGTATCATGCAGGTTAGTGGACACAGTAATCCACAGAGTGTTAAGCCTTACTTAGTTAATACATTGAAGGGTGCAAGCAATGCACTGAACAAGAGGAGCAACAACAAATGAATATAAAAGAATTTGTAGATGGGCTATGTCTAGGTGAGGGTGAGACTACACGTATGTCTTGTCCTAACTGTCATGGTAACAACACATTCACTGCATCTAAGGATGGTGGTATCGTAGTGTACAACTGTTATAAGTTAGGATGTGGTGTACGTGGTGCAGTTACTACAGGCATGACTGCCTTAGAGGTACGTAACCATATGCAAAATAGAGACATACCTATACGCAAAGAGTTAGAACCTATGGCTTACCCTGAGTATGTCGTTAACCCTACCTTAGAGCACACACTACTACACAAGTTCTGTAAGCGATGGGATCTAACCAATGAAGATGTATTGTATGACGTTAAAGATAGACGTGCAGTCTTTCCCATACATGATAAAGGTGTGGTAGTAGATGCAGTAGGCCGTGCCTTGGATGGAGCTATACCTAAGTGGTACAGGTACACAGGTAATGCCTCTGTATATAAACGTGTACTAGGTACACCCAATGGTGTATGCGTAGTAGTAGAGGATGTGATCAGTGCCGTAGCTGTAGCTCAGATATCTCCTAACACTACAGGCTTAGCTATCTTAGGTACGTCATTAGGTCTGGCACAGATGGAACACATTGGAGATTTCTATAAGGTTATCATAGGGTTAGACCCCGATGCTATGACGAAGACGCTATCATACAAGAGAGAAGTAGAAGCATGGACAGGTAAAACAGTTAAGGCATTGAGGCTTGACGACGACATAAAATATAAGTTAGACACAGATCAAGATAGATTAAAGGAGATGATAAATGATGGAACTCGCACTCATTAGAACTTTGATGAACAAAGAGTTCTACGATAACAACAAGGGTATACGATGCCCTGATGAGTTGTTCAGTAAAGATGTTCGCAAGATGAAGCAGACACTAGACTACGCTATGGCTACGTATGATCGTAGCTTGACTGCATCAGAGCTAGAGGCTTTGTTCTTTGCTAACAATAGCACCATGACTACTGCTACCAAGCAGGTGTACAGTGACTTGTTTAAACGTGTAGCTCGTGAGCAACCTATGAACCAAGACATAGCTGATGAAGTATTGTCTAAGCTATTTCAACAGGTGTTAGGTAATCAGGTAGCTAACATAGGATTTGATTACGTCAATGGATCGCTTGATAGCCTTGAGCCTTTACGTAACTTAGTAAAGAAATATCAGGATGACTTCACACCTAACCTTAACATAGAGTTTGGTGATATAACTATAGACCATCTACTCAAGGCTAATGCTATACAGTCTCAATGGAAGTTTAATATACCTAGCCTATCACGACAGGTAGAAGGTATCAGTGGAGGTCACTTAGTTATAGTAGGTGCTAGACCTAACACAGGTAAGACAAGCTTTCATGCATCCCTGTTGGGTGCGCCTAATGGGTTTGCTTCTCAGGGTGCTAAGTGTTTAATACTTTGTAATGAGGAATCATATGAACGTGTAGGTGCTAGGTATCTTAGTGCCGCATCAAGTTTATCTATGGAAGAGGTCAAGGGTAACTATGCCCTAGCCGCCACACGTTACGAGCCAGTACGAGAGCAGATCAATCTGTATGACAGTACCGGTAAGGACATGGCGTGGGTAGAGGCTATCATCAAAGCCTATCGTCCTGACATTGTAGTGTTAGACATGGGAGATAAGTTTGCCGTTAAGAGTAGCGACAAGTCAGATGTGTACCTTAAGAATGCGGCTATCCATGCACGTAACATAGCTAAGCAATACAGTTGTGCTATCATATGGATGTCTCAGTTGTCTGCCGCCGCAGAAGGTATGGTCAACCCTGATCAGTCTATGCTTGAAGGATCTAAGACAGGCAAGGCGGCTGAGGCTGACTTGATGGTGTTGATATCTAAGAACCCTGTACTAGCTGACACAGCAGATGACGCAGATGATTCGCAAAGGTATTTAGTTATAGCTAAGAATAAGCTACAAGGAGGATGGCATGGTAAGATTACATGCACATTAGATGGAGCTAGGTCACAGTACTTAGCATAGAAAGGAGTAGACTATGGAATTAGTTCTTGATGTAGAGAACACAGTCACACACAGGGGTGGCAAGATGCACCTCGATCCTTTCGAGGCAAGCAACAAGTTAGTACAAGTAGGCGTACAGGAAGTTGTATCAGGTAAGCAAGCCATATATAACTTTGATCACGTTGAAGCTAATGACTATGATGGTAGTCAAGCTAAAGCACTACAAGATTATCTAGATAGAACAACACTACTAATCCTACACAATGGGCAACACGATATGCCTTGGCTATGGGAGAGTGGGTTCAAGTATGACGGTCTTATATATGATACCATGTTAGCTGAGTATGTACTGATGAGAGGCAATCACATTGAGATGACGTACACTGGGGCTTTCAAGAAGAAGTCACTGGCGTTAGGTGAGTGTGCGATAAGACGTAAGCTAGACTTTCAGAAGGATGATACACTAAAGAAATACTTTAAGGATGGTTACAATACAAATGAGATACCTCTCAAGGAACTTACATATTACTTACAGTGTGATCTATCTACTACTCGTGCTTTGTATTTAGACATTGAGTCAGACTATGCTCAACCTGAGAGTGAATCATTACGTAACATAAGAGACATAACATTCAAGGTATGCTTGGCACTATCTCGTATGTATTCATCAGGCATCAAGGTAGACTTGAAAGCATTGGAGGAAGTACGTAAGCAGTTCGAAGAAGAGAAGGCAGACATTGAAGGTAGGCTAGGCATCAAGGTACGTAACCTCATGGGTGACACACCTATCAATCTTAATAGCCCTGCTCAGATGTCAGAGGTTGTATACAGTAGGAGGCCTATCAATAAGAAAGGGTGGGTAGAACTGTTTGATCCTGTCATGTCAGAAAGAGATTATAAGCTTAAAGTCAACGGTAACAGTACAATGATACGGAAGACTATAGCGTTCACCTGTCCTGATTGTAAAGGTGAGGGTAGTGTGTACCGTATCAAGAAAGATGGTACTAAGTTTGCTAGGCCTAACAAGTGTAAGCCTTGCGAGGCTAGAGGCTACCAACTTAAGAAGACTAATCAGATGGCAGGGCTAGGCTTCATGCCTCCCTCAAAGAAGTGGGTAAGTGCTAACGGCTTTAGTACAGGCAAGGATAACTTGGATACTTTGATGGGTACTGCTAGAGCTAATGGTATGGACAGTGCACTTGACTTCTTAGGAGATCTTAAACGTCTATCCGCTATCAGTAGTTACCTGTCTAGTTTTGTTGAGGGTATATCTGTATTCACAAAAGAGGATGGCTTCCTACACGTAGGTCTAACCCAACACATCACCAGTACAGGTAGGTTCTCAGGGCGTAACCCTAACATGCAGAACATGCCGAGAGGTGGTACGTTCCCTGTTAAGAAGGTGTTCGTGTCTCGATGGGAGGGTGGCTACGTTATGGAGGCTGACTTTGCTCAGCTAGAATTTCGTGTTGCCGCATTCTTATCTCAAGATTATACAGCCATGAAAGAGATAGCTACAGGTTTTGATGTACACAGTTACACTGCTAGGATTATCACAGAAGCAGGTCAACCTACCTCTAGGCAAGATGCTAAGGCACATACCTTTGCCCCTCTCTTCGGGGCTACAGGGTACGGTAGAAGCCCTTCTGAGGCGGCGTACTACAAACACTTCATTAAGAAGTACACAGGTATAGCGGCATGGCACAAGAGGTTAGGCGATGAGGCTATACGCTTTCAGAAGATTACTAACGTTGGTGGTAGGCAGTATGCTTTCCCTAATACAGAGAGAAGATCCAATGGTATGCCCACTAACTTCACCATGATAAAGAACTATCCGGTGCAAGGGTTTGCCACTGGCGATTGTGTACCTGTAGTACTACTAGAGTTAGAGGATAGGCTTATGTCTATGCGATCTAAGGTAGTCAACAGTGTACATGATTCAATGGTGATAGACATACATCCATACGAAAAAGATCAGGTGATAGAGATCATCAACACCCTGAACATGGATCTGAATGAGATCATCTATAAGTATTATAAGGTTAAGATGAATGTACCCTTATTATTAGAAGCTAAGATAGGCCCGAATTGGCTTGACACAAAGGACGTTTGACGCTATAACTTAGCATCCCAGAAACCCTCATACATAAAGGAAAAGTTATGAGCACACAGTTACAGACACTAAACATAGAAGGAATGTCCTTATCGGAAGCTATGGGCATATCAACATCAACAGGTGGATCACAATCCACACTGGCACGTATTAAACAAATACACTCAGCTATTACCGTAGAAGATTCAGAGGGAGACGAGAAGATCGTTGTGCCTATTGGGTCTTACCAAGTTACAATGCCTGATGGTGAAGTTGTATATAGTAAGACACTTACAATGAGATTATTCTCTCAGCGTATGCAATGGCAACGATGGGATGCAGGTGCAAACACTATGCACAAGACATTACTTTCGGGAAATCTGAATGTAGACTTGAAGGATACATCAGGTAGACATAATTGTGGTAGGCCATCAGGTTACATCAAAGACTTTAAAGCTTTACCAGAAGAAACGAAGTCAGTGATACGTGACGTGAAGCGTACAAAAGTTATGCTCGGTATGGTAAAGTTAGACAAACCTATTGATGAGCAAGGCAATGCAGTGAAGGGTCACGATGAAGAGATCCCATTCGTAATGGACTCAAGGAATACTGAGTCAAACAAAGCTATTGATTCCGCCTTAGCTCAGATCATGGCTAAGAAACTTACACCTGTAGAGCACACACTTAATCTAGGTAGTGCCAAGCGTGACATGAATAGTGGTGGCAAGTATGCTGTTATTGTTCCTTCGTTAGGTATAAAAGTTCCTTACCAACCAGAGGATAGTCATACACTAAAGTCTTTCCTTGATTGGATTACTAATACTAACACATGGGTAGAGAGTAAGCATGATGAAATAGTTAACTCATCTATGTCTTCTGAAGATGCAGAGTTAGTAGGATCTATCGTAGAAGTTAAAGAGTTCGAGGGATGATCCACCCTGCTGAGTTATCAGTACACTCTTTCTTACGTTCTGCTATAGAAGGTAAGGCATCTATGAGTGATGAAATAATAGAGCAGGTAGCCGCTGATGTGGTTACCTCTTTACACAAACAGTTCAATGGTGGCCCTCGTGACGCATTTAGATTACGTATGTCTAACATAGGTAAACCTAGATGTCAGCTATGGTTTGCTAAGAATGATCCAGAGACTGAAGAAAACAAACCAACATCCTTCATGCTTAACATGTTGATGGGTGATTGGTCAGAAGCTATCTTCAAGGGGATACTACGTGCCTCTAAGGTAGACTTTAAAGACAACGACAACGTAACCTTAGATCTAGGTGATGTCTCTATCAAGGGTGAGTATGACATGATCCTAGACGACAAAGTAGATGACGTTAAATCTACTACACCTTGGGGTTATGATAATAAGTTTACTGACTATAACACATTAAAGAATGCTGATGACTTCGGTTACGTAGCTCAGCTTGTAGGCTATGCAAAAGCCTCAGGCAAAGAGGTAGGAGGTTGGTGGGTTATCAACAAAGTTAATGGTCAGTTCAAGTACGTACCTGCAGAAGAAGCAGATAGTGAAACAGTATTAGAAACTATAAAGGGTACGGTAGACTATATAAATAATGATGAGCCGTTTGCTAGATGCTTTGAACCAGAGGAAGAAACATACCGTAGAAAACCTAGTGGCAATATGAAGCTAAACAAAACCTGTAACTGGTGTGATCATAAAAAGAAATGTTGGCCTAATCTACAAGAAAGAGAATCTCTTGTAAGTCAAGCCGCCATAAAACCTGTCGTTAATTACACATACATAAAGGAAGAAACACAATGACAACTGTTACTTTAGATGAAGTAGAATATACTATTGAAGACTTTACAGATGAGGCAAAGAATGTCCTTAATCTTGTACAACATTTACAAAGGGTCACAGAAGGCCATCAGTTAAATGCACAGTGTACAGATGCTATGCTTAAAGTTAAGATAGCTGAACTCAAACAGTTATTGACAGGTGAGGAAGCACCGTCTGATGACTAGGTTTGCAAAGGGCTACAGACGTAGGCACAATGCTAGTAAATATAAGTCCGGCCTTGAGGAAGAGGCCGTTCTTTTTCTCAAGACTAGACAAAAGAAAGTACGTTACGAGAAACTAAAGATAGAATGGGAAGACCTACGCTATCGTACATACACACCAGACTTTGAGCTAGACAATGGTATCATAATAGAAACCAAAGGAAAGTTTGATCCTGATGACAGACGCAAGCATCTTGAAATAAAAAGACAACACCCAGAGCTAGACATACGCTTTGTATTTAGTAACGCTAAAGCTAAGATAAACAAAGGTGCTAAGCAAAGAAACTTTGAGTGGTGTGAGAAGAATGGATTCAAGTGGGCGCATAGAATTATTCCAGAAGAATGGTTGCAAGAGAAAGGACAATGTACTAAGTTAGATCGTATAGTCCTCAAGACAGAAAGAAGAAAGTAACATGCCCTACACATTAGACGATGATGAGATTGCCGTAATAATAAGACCTGCTTCCTCTAAGGATATAGAAGATTGGAATGGTAACGTGACTACAGGTATAGTAGTAGGTGATGATTTTGCACTACCTCAACATGTGCTAAGAGATCTCGTCCATGTAGCCAGTATGTTTACTTCAGCAATAGATGTTATGAATTATGATGACTATGTTTATGATACAGTAATGGATCACAGGCAACAGGTTCTCATGAATGAGATTGAAAACCAAGAAATAAAAGATGAGAATACAGGTGAAGTAATAAACTTTAATGAGTTTACTAAGACGAAGGGTAATGCATAATGGCTAAATGGAAAGACTTTTCTGTAATAAAAGAACAAGAAGTATTTGATCCAGTAGAAAGACCTGCTCACTACAATCAAGGCGGCATAGAGTGCATTGATTATATTAGACAAGTGCTAGGCTTAGAAGGATTCATTGCTTACTGCAAAGGTAACGTCACTAAGTACAACCACAGAGCTTCTTACAAAGGCAACCCTGTTGAAGATACACACAAGGCTCAGTGGTACATGAACCGTATGGTTGAGGCCATGAAGGAGAAGCATAAATGAGATGCTATCACTGTGAATCTGAGTTGATATGGGGTGGGGATGAAGATATAGTAGACGAAGAAGAGTGGTCTATGGTTACAAACCTTACCTGTCCTAGATGTCACTCAGATGTCTTAGTGTATTTACCTTGCGAGGATAGAGAAGATGACTCATAGAACATTTAGCATTTCGTTTTCTTTAAAGATAGATGAAGATAATAATATATTAGGATCACACGATGATTCACATATAGAAGACGTTTATGATTTGATTGTAGATACTTTCTATGATATAGACGATGTAATGATTAATAATTTAATAGTGAAGGAAAAGTTATGACTATAGGATTTAGGGAGTACCAAAAGAAAGCGGCAAGTTTTGCAATCTATCCTGCAACACACAAGGTATTATACCCTGCTCTAGGTCTTTGTGGTGAGGCAGGAGAGGTAGCCGACAAAGTTAAGAAGCAAGTACGTGATAATGTTTTTAATAGGCATGAAGTAGCTAAAGAACTAGGTGATGTAATGTGGTACGTAGCTGTTCTTGCTAACGATATAGGTTATAACTTAGATGAAATAGCAGATATAAATATAGAAAAACTTACAAGCCGCCAAGACAGAAACAAAATTAAAGGGTCAGGAGACAACAGATGAACAACACACTACCAACAGATTATCAATCATTCATACACAAGTCACGTTATGCACGTTGGCTTGATGATGAAGGGCGTAGAGAGACGTGGAGTGAGACAGTAGATCGCTACATGAAGAACTTAGTACGTCCAGCTTTAGGTGACAAGCCTAAGCAGATAGCTGAAATTGAACAAGCCATACTAGGACTAGAAGTAATGCCTTCTATGAGGGCGTTGATGACTGCAGGGCCGGCTTTAGCTCGTGACAATACAGCAGGTTACAACTGTTCTTATCTAGCAGTAGATGATATCAAAGCATTTGATGAAGCTATGTTTATACTACTGTGTGGTACAGGCGTTGGGTTCTCAGTGGAACGTCAGTCAGTACAGAAGCTTCCTGAAGTACCTGAACTTATGTACGACAGTGAAACTACTATTGTAGTTAAGGATAGTAAAGAAGGTTGGGCTAAGTCACTACGTCAGATGATTGCTTTACTGTACAGTGGTGAGATACCTAAGTGGGATGTATCTAAGGTACGACCTGCAGGTGCAAAGCTAAAGACATTTGGTGGTAGAGCATCAGGCCCTATGCCTTTGATTGATCTATTTAACTTTGTTATAAAGACATTCAAAGATGCTAAAGGACGTAAGCTATCGTCACTAGAGTGTCACGATATCATGTGTAAGATTGGTGAAGTAGTAGTCGTAGGTGGTGTTCGTAGATCAGCTATGATCTCACTATCTAATCTATCTGATGATCGTATGAGACATGCTAAGTCAGGCTCATGGTGGGACAATGATCCACAACGAGCATTAGCTAACAACTCTGTGTCATACACTGAGAAGCCTGACAGTCTATCATTTATGCGTGAGTGGATGGCGTTAGTTGAGTCAGGCTCAGGTGAACGTGGTATCTTCAACAGGCAAGCATCTAAGAAGCAAGCCTCTAAGAATGGTAGACGTGACCCTAACTATGAGTTCGGAACTAATCCATGTAGCGAAATAATTTTACGGCCTAATCAATTCTGTAATCTAACTGAGGTAGTTGTAAGAGCTACTGATAGTACAGAAGACTTAGAACGTAAGGTACGTATTGCTACTATCTTAGGTACAATACAATCATCATTTACTAAGTTCCCATACTTACGTAAGGCTTGGCAGAACAACACTGAAGAAGAAAGATTACTCGGTGTTTCTATGACAGGTATCATGGATAATCCATTAACAACAAAAGCTAACAAAGGACTGGAGAAAACTCTTGAGCATCTCAAACAAATCGCCGTTACTACTAATGCTAAGTGGGCTGAACGCCTTGATATCCCTGTCAGTACTGCTATCAGCTGTGTTAAACCAAGCGGTACTGTCAGCCAACTGGTTGACTCTAGCAGTGGCATACACGCTCGTCACTCAGCCTATTATATTCGCACTGTACGTGGAGACAACAAAGACCCGTTGACACAGTTCATGATGGATCAGGGTATACCTAATGAGCCAGACGTAATGAAGCCTGACCAGACTACTGTGTTTAGTTTCCCTATGAAAGCTCCAGAGGGTGCAACAGTTACTGCAGACATGTCAGCTATAGAACAGCTAGAGATGTGGTTAGCCTATCAGAGATCATGGTGTGAACATAAGCCATCTGTTACTATTAATGTAAAGAATAATGAATGGTTTGAGGTAGGTGCATTTGTGTACAAACACTTCGATGAAATGTCAGGTGTATCATTCTTACCATTCAATGAACACACGTATCAACAAGCACCTTATCAGGATGTAAATGAGAAGACATACTTAGAACTACTAGGGTCTATGCCTTCATCAATTGATTGGGATAAGCTATCTGAGTATGAACAAGAAGATAACACAGCAGGTAGCCAGACACTAGCTTGCTCTGGAGATTCTTGTGAGATTGTAGATCTCGTTTAATGTGGATAGTAATAACTAGAAACCAATGTAACTTCTGTGATGCCTCGTTACAATTACTACGAGGTGTTGCAGGAAGTCAGGTAACAACATACAACGTACAATCATCTAGTAGCAAATGGTTACTAGCATTAATGAAGAAAGCAGGTTATACTACAGTACCACAAATATTTAAACCAGATGGCACTCATCTTGGGGGCTATACAGAACTAAAGGAATACCTAAGTGACAGCAGTAAGAAAACAGTTTAACCGTGCATTGTATGAGGCTTACGATAAGAAAGCTAAAGACACACTAGTTAAGATATTAGAATCAAAAGGTCATACTATAATTAATACCGAAGAAAACTATTTTGTTGATGTCGTCTCTCAGAAAGATGGATATACATACTTCAACGAGGCTGAAGTCAAAGTAGCTTGGAAGGAAGATTGGCCTACACATTGGACTGATATTCGTATCCCTGAACGTAAGCAACGCTTACTAGATAAGTATGAAGGTGTTAATGGTGTGCTAAACTTCTATGTCTTTCGTGAGGACATGAAGCAAGTATGGCGCATAAAGGATACACTACTCACTAAGGAAAGTTTAGCTGAAGCTAAGGGTAGATACATACAAAAGGGTGAGTTATTCTTTCACATCCCTTACACATCTGCGGAGTTAGTTATAGCATGAAAGAGATAACCGTATCCAAAGACATGGTTAATAAGGCTCGTGCTAAGGCTACTGAGATGGGTAGACTAAACAATAGTATCACAGGAGGTCAGGGTAGTGTTGCCGGATTCTTAGGCGAAGAAGTTGCTCGTCTTATAATGGGTGGTAGTGAAGAGAACACATACGACTACGACCTTAAGTTAGACAATGGTTACACTGTTGATGTAAAGACTAAACGAACTACTGTACCACCCAAGCGTTACTATGAGTGCTCAGTAGCTGAACTTAATACGAAACAGAAGTGTGACTACTATGCATTTGTACGTGTACATAAAGATCTACACACAGCGTGGTTCTTAGGTGTGTATCCTAAGAGTGCATACTATAAGGATGCTACCTACTTGAAGAAGGGTGATGTAGATCCTAGTAATAACTTCACTGTAAAGTCTAACTGTTATAACCTACCAATAAGTGCATTAGAAGATGCAGTAACCTAGAGAGAAAGCCTGTGAAACTAGAACAAGAAGCACAAGAACACATCAAGTCAAGACGAACAGCATTCCTGAATGTGTTGACTGATCATATGGAGAGTATGGAAGTGTTACTATGTGACAATCTATGGGAGAGCACTGAAAGAGATCACTGTCTAAAGGCCTACACGAGTATGTATCTGTGGGCTAGGCAATGTGCTGAGAGGCACGGAGTTAAATAACAATAAGAGGGGCGGCTTGTGTCGCCCTTTTCTTTTATCTAGTGCCTAACATCTTAAGCTTTTTAACTTCATCTTTCTGTGCTTCCAAGTAATACATTAAGAAGTCTAGTTGATTCTCGTCTAGCTCTGTTATGTCTACGTCTATGTCTAACTTTGTTAACGCTTTGTCTACGTCTTCTTTAGTTACACCACTACCCTTCTTACTTATCTTGTACAACTTATTGGTACGGCTATCTTCTGGTGCTAGGCTAAGCTCAAGTATATCTGTTGTTTGTTTCTTGGCCTTCTTAAGAACCTCACCTAATAATTCCTTACGTTGTTTGTTTGTACCATTCTTCCAAGCAGGTGTAGCTAAGGCATACTCAGCTTGTTGTTCTAAGAACTGAAACACTATCTTGTTAATATGATTCTGTGTCTCAGGTATGAAGGACTTAATCTCAGTACGCCATTGTGGTTTACCTATTTGGTTAAACATCTTTTGTATATGAGTCTGTCCGGGGTTCTCACGATAACCAAAGATACGTCCTATAGGTGCTGTACCCTTAGCGTCAGTCAGTGCGTTAAACTTCTCAGGTGATAACTCTGCACCACTAAGGGCAGTATATATCTGATCAACGTATCTTGTAGAGTTGTTAAGCCATTTAGATCCTTGGTTACGATCTACAGCTACGAAGTCTTCACCTCTACCTAAAGCTATAGCTGTGTTCACAGGATCAAACGGACGACTGTAACCGCTAAGATACATAGAAGCTGTGTCTTGTACTAGTTTACCTAGTGCGTCTCTAACTGCACCATCTTCTCCAGAGGATGCATCTACTAATAAGTCAAAAGATATCTTAGCTGAATCGCCTAACTGTCTTGTAAGTTGTCCCGGCCCGAATAGTGTTACTAATTCTTTCACTAAATCCTCAGGTACTTCTCCATCTCGTTTGTGATGAGCACCCATACGACCTATTGCTTTGTAGAAACTAAAAGGAAAGTCATACATACGGTTACGTATAGAACCATCATCCCTACGTTCTTCAAACCAAGCTAAACCTTCTTCCATATTATCATACTCACGAGCCGCTGTTACGCCTATGAGAGATAGACCTATGGCTGACTTAGTAAGAAGCTCTAAGGGATCACGAGTCGTACCTGCCGCATATTTATGTACAAGGCTAATCCCTGTGTGGTCAAACATATGACCTAATGTGTTGTTAAAGAACTGACCAAACGGAACCATTGCACCTACGACAGGGTACTTACGTAAGTCCTCTATAACCTTAGCACCAAAGCTAAGTAATCCTTTAGGGTTCTTACCGTAAGACTTAGCGTACACGTTACGTAAAGCATCTTCTACTGCTATCGTTTGTATCTCTGCATAGGTGTCGCCCTTCATTACTTTATACAAGTCAGGATCTTCTAAGAACTCTGAGTAAGTCTTACCATATTTAATACGTACTTGTTTGTCTAAGGCATACATAAACTCTTGTGTCTTAGTGTACATGTCTTGAGCTTTAACACCATACATAGTCTGAGCAAAGTTCATGACCTTCTCTCCTACTCCGGGCTTACCTAAGTCATCTATTCTAATACCTATTTGTTTGTAAACATCATCTAACTCTATACCACCTGACATATACCTAAACAATTCTTTTTGTGCTTTAGGGTTAGCCGCTAAGAAGTCTAATGCAGATTGTTGTGTAGCAAAAGGATTTACTAAGTTCATAGCTTTTTGTTTTTGTAGTGTGAACATAAGCTTAGACTTGTTAGCAAACTCAGTAGCATTTGTATTTCTACCAATAGCCATCTCAGCTACAGAACGTCCTCCATAAAGAGCACCTCTTAGTATATCAGTTACAGACTGCATACTTGTAGCATTAGCCCAACCAACTACGTTCAATGCAGTTGTACCCGGATGTGTAATCAACATACGTATAAGGTTCTGTTGCATACTACTCGTACCATCTACTACTTTATCTCTAATTGTTTTTGGCGTAGGGTCAAGCGTATCGTCTACTACAGTATTAAGTTTCTGTGAGGGTGTTTTGTCTGGGGCAAGCATTAAGTCTTTCTTTAGTTGGGCTATTGCTTGCCCATCTCTTCCCCAACTACTCATGTCACTTGCCATTTTATTCATAGCTTCTTCTAAAGTAATCCCTTGATTTTCAGGAAGCCTAGCCATTGTATTTTTGTATAAGGTTTCTACTTCTTTCTTAGCACTTTTTGGTAAGCTTAATATAGTCTCGGTTAAGAAGTCCGTAAAATTAGCAAACTTATCCGTTTCTTCATTAGCTAACTGTATATTAAAGTCTTGTAGTATTTCTTTTATACCACTAAACTTTACGTTACCCTCTTGTCCTCCTGTAAAAAAAGCTGAGGCAAATCTAGATCTATAAGGATCGCTTACAGAATCACCTAACCTACGTATAGTATCTCCTTTAAGTACTTTCTTAGCCCAACGTTCAGAGGCAGTAGCACTCTTGTTAATAGCCTTCTGCAAAGCCTTAGCATTCATACTTTTAAGTGTAGCTTTATTAGATTTAAGAGTAGTAGTACGTGCTAACTTAACAGCATTAGCTTCAGCTACAGCGGCATTGTCAAAGAAGCTCATAGCTAAAGGTAAAGAATCCTCTGTGTGTGGAGCTTTATTAAGTAAGCTTAGACCATAAGCTAATGACCCACCAAACACACCGCCTATGCCTGTAACAGCACCTTGTACAACATTGTAGTCAGTCTGTACTCCGCCTTGTTGTAAAGCTTTCTGATATACTGCATCTATAGTAACAGCAGAAGCAGAATCAAAAGCAGTAGTAGCAAGTATCTCTTTCTTAGTAGACTTCTTAACGCCCTCTGCGAATGCGTCTTTAGCTACACCTCTAACCTTCTCACCTTTTATTATCTTACCTATAATACGGCGTTCTATTTGTTGAGCTTGAGCCTGAGCAGTTTTAGATGAGGCATTCTTTATACCTTTCTTAGTTAGCTCTTTCTTTACTTGCTTTATCACGGCATCTTTAGCTAAGGTAGCCGCAACTTTAGTAGCACCACCAGTGATTAACTTACCAAAGCCTAGAGATAAAACGTTAACAGGATCTACTATTAGAGCACGAGCATAGTCGCCTACTGCGTCAGCCTTTTGTGCAAAGGAATACTCTTCAGAGAATGCACCCTTCATGTTGTCAAACAGTTGATAGGCTTGACCTGCGGCTAACTTATTAGCTTCTTCTGCTTTGTTTAGGTAGGCTAACTCTGTGCCTGTCGTTACTGACTGACCAAAGTTAAACTTCCTCATGTGGTTTACAAAGCTATCTATAACTTCTTGCCTACCATGTGTGTCTTCTGTCATGCCAAAGCGTTGCTTCATGTAGTTACCTACAACAGCATAGTTATTGTCTTGCATCAGATCATTGATAGTCTCTGCGCTAGAAGTAGGTTGTAAGGCTTGTATGGTTTGAGATACAGGTTCTGTTTTGGTTTCTTTTTGTTCTGTAAATACAGGAGTAAAAGTAAACTTTCCGCTAGACTCTGGTTTTTCTTCTTTTTCCACGCTGATAGGATCAAGCCCTAGATCAACTGGAGTAAAGGTAAACTCGTTCATCTATTAATCTTTCTCTATTTTACTAGGCTTTAGATCTTTCCATTTTGGATTAGTCCTTCTGACTCTATATGCTATTACCGTTGCTATGTCGTTAGGGTCTGTGTCTGGTTTTAATAGAAGTCTCTCGGCAACCTGTTTTTGTATCTCTTTATCAAACGCCTCTTGATCTGTATCGACTATAGAACCTGTTGCATCTGATACATCAGCCGCTTGAGCTTGTCCTTCTAGTAATAGCTTTCTTTGATCTATGTAATACTGCTCTCTCTTTCGGTTATGTCCTACCTTTGCTCTGCCTGAAGGTTCAGGATTTTCTTCATCCCACTTCTTCATGATAGGCTCTAAAGTCTTTGATAGTTCAGAGTCAGACACGGGTGCTATTGCTACACTAGTTATCGTATCAGTTTCCTTATCAGAAGAAAGACCTACGGTAGTTAGTTGTCCTCCTATGATAACATAATCACCGGCTTTTAAGTCTTTACTTTTCTGGGCTTCTTCTGCGTTTTCAAATTCAGGTAGTAATGAGAAAGGGGTGGCATCCTCCTCTCCACTTGTTAATGCACTGTATTGATCCTCTAAGCTAAGGCCTTTCATTAGATTAGTAGGGCGTATTTTAGGTTGTAGGGATGTATCTTCTCCTGTAACCATAGGCTTTACATCATCACCAAAACTAAAGTCAGTAAACTTCATAGTAAAGTCTGGGTTATTAGTTATAGAACCCGGATACCTTGTTTCATAATCTATTACTGCCTGAGATGCGTCCGGTAATACTCTAAGTAAAGTTCTAGTATCTTCTGAATCGAGAGCAGATTTAACTTTATCGTATAAGATACCATCCTCTGTATCTATACCGGGTATTTCCGTGCCAAAACCCCCTATAAACTTCTCTGCTATATTTAGTATATTATCTTCAATAGAATTAAATACTGCACGATTTTCCGTAGGGCTATATACCTTAGGCAACAAGCTTCTATCTACAGGTAGAGGGCCTTTCAAGGAAGGCGCAGACGTTGACATGATACGCTTTAAGTCGTACCCTGAGTAACCGCCTATGTAAGAGTCTGTCATAGATGAGTCTGCCGCATTTGCATCTAGACCTAAGAAAGACCATATGCCTCTCTCTTCGTTCTTCTCTGGGTTGTCTGTCACACCATTCTTATACAGACCGAAGGACTTTCTAATCATATCATCATATGTAGTACCACTAGGTCTATAGTCTTCTGCCATTTTTACGTACTCATTAAGTTGTTTCGTACTTAACTCGTTAGGCTTGAAATCTTTTATAGTGTTGTACAGAATAGCTAAACCTTGAGGCCCTGATGTATCTACTACAAAGTTTATATTCTCTTGAGTCATACCTCTGCCTTCTAAAAGCTTACCTATAGTGATAGCTTTGTTGGCTTCTTCTTCTGTCTTCTTAACAGCCTGAGTACCGTAGGTCATGAGGTAGTCACGATCTTTAGCTCTTTTATCTCTTATGTATTCTTTACGTGCTGTAACTCTATCAGCCGCTGTACTAAAAAACCCTGTTGCAAAACTCATATCATACACCTCTGCTCATTAGACCTTGGCCTCTATCAATAGGCTTATCATCCATTATTTCTTGTTGTTGTTCTTCTTGCTCAGGAGTAGTGTCCTCTTGCATAGACTCTAAGGCTGACTCTTGAGATGAACCTAAGGCCTCTGTAGTCTCACGAATAAAGCTTTCGTCACCCTTACCTAGCTCTTCTTCTAGCCTAACCATAATGACATCTTTGAGTTTCTTCTCTTGTATCTCATCGTCTGTCTCATCGTTACCAAAGGTATTCTTAAACTTAACACCTGCAGTAGTACCCATGTAAGCTATCTCTTCTTCTATAACAGGAGATATAAGTAAGCTAACATCAATACTATGCATACCACTACCTACTGCACCAGTAAGAATACTACGAGTTAGTACATCTACAGGGAAGCCCATCTGTAATAAGTGTAGAACTGAATCTACTATAGGTTTCTCTGACAGTCTATCCAAGTGAAACACTACAGCCTCATCGGGATCTGTTATCTCAGGAGGCCTCTCCCACGCAAAGTTGTTAGGTTCATCAGTTAAAGATTGACCGGGAATTGGTGCTAATAGTGCCATTATATTATATACCTTTTTGAATTATTGGTAGTAGCTAATTATGCTACCTTTGGTGATAGCTCCATTACCTGCGCTACGCCACCCTTTGTTCTTCTTCCATGCAGGAGATCCCTTAGCATAGATTATTGTATCATCACTTTGATCTTTTAAGTTAGATGCTAAGCCGGGTGCGGCTTGATACAAACCTAAAGGAATACTACTATCGTAGTTCCATCTAGTCAAGTACGTATCATACAAAGCAAGTTGTTCTGTAGGGGATTTGTTAGCTATAGATCCATAGTCTATACCTGCTTCTTCTGCGGCTGTCTTACCTATTTGAAACAATCCTTTGTAGCCACCTTTGTTTGTCTTGTTGTAAGCCCAGTCTTTATTCTCGCCATTGATAACTGCGTACACTTCGTTAGGCGTTATATCAAACTTCTCAGCAAACATCTCTACAGCTTCAGGAAACTCGTCATCACCTGATGCTTTAACTAACCCTGCTACTTGTTTACTAAAGTCTTTTGTGGATGCAGGTCTAATAAAGAAAGAATTAGCAGATGACTCTTCTTCTAACTCACCACTTACAACTTTAGGGTTTACGTCTGTCTCTTTATTGTAAGATACCTTAGTCTCATCAGGAATAATACCAGAAGCTTTACCTACAGTAGACACTGTGTTCTCTTTAGAGTCGCTACCTAACTCAGATATCCAACTCTTAGCAAAACCAAATAGCTCAGATGCTAGACTAGAAGAGTCATCCTCTTTGTCTTTCCTACTTCTTATAACACCTGCTTTAGATCCTTTGTCTACGTCTGACTTTAGCTTATTCACTTCAGCCTGTGTGTCAGCAGTAATTCTTTGACCTAAAGAGAAACCTCTACCTTTAGTAGCTGATACAGAAGATGTCATGTCTGAGTCTATCTCAGCCGCTATCTCATCTGCTATTGAACTACGAGTATTCTTACCACCATATGCCATTATTTATTTACCTTTAAGTTACCTATTATCAACCAAAAACTATAGAGGCTAAGAAGCTACCAAACGCACTACTCTTCTCAGCTTTAGCTTGTAAGGCTAATGCTTCTTTCTGTGCATTTACTGTCATTTGTGTAAGTAAAATATTGTTAGCTCTATCTGCTGAACTCTCTGATGACTTCCAAGCCATAGACATTAGATCTCGTTCTCTTTGCCATATCTGATCCATAGTAGATGCAGTAAAAGCATTAGAGATCTTAGCCGCTTCTTGGTTAGCTAGGTTCTGATTGTTTGTATTTAGTGTGGCTACATTCTGTCTCCACTGTGCATTAGCTTGAGACACTACAAGCTGATTTGTAGCGTTAAACTTATCTCTCTGATTCATCATGTCTACGTTAAACTTAGCCATAGCATTCTCTTCAGTCACAGCGAACTGTTCCATAGCATTCATCTGAGATGCATTGAACTGTTGTACTTGTGCTTGCATGTTAGCCATGAACTGTTTTGTCTGGTTCTCTGATGAAGCATTAAACTGTTTAGCCGCATTCTCTGCCGCCTGATCAGTAAAGATAGACTGTATTACGGACTGAGCCTTAAACATCTCTGTCTGTTGACGATTAGCTAAGTTAGACATATCCATCTGTAAGAAAGACTGTGCATTTTGTACAGCCGCTTGTTGTTGATTAGATAAGTTCTGTTGTTCTAGTGCAGAGATAGCCGCCGCTTGTCCCATCACCATAGCTTGAGCATTAGTTAGATTAGCTAAGTTCATAGAGTTAGCACTACGTGAGTTCTCTAGAGCTATTTGTTGCTCAGCAGTAAAGTTCATATTAGCTATTTCACCGATACGAGCAGAGTTTTGTACTCTTGCTTGGAAGTCCTGTGTGAACTCCATACCCATGAACTCGGCTCTTTGTTCAGCGGCAAGCATAGCTCTAGCCTGACGGTTAGACAAGTTAGCCATCTCAAACCCTGCTACAATCTGAGCATCCTGTGCGGCTATAGGTATAGCTGACTCCATTGCCGCTTGTATAATAGCTTGACCTGCCATTGATGATGCACCTAAGCCACGAGCCGCCATCTGAGCATTAGCATTACGCATAGCTCCAGCCGCCCATGTAGGTGTAGCTCCACCCTCAAAGTCTTGCATGAGAGTATCTAGTTGACCTTTAACTGTAGCTTGATCAGAAGGCGTAGCTGTAGCCGCTTGAATCTGTTCAGTAAACGTAGCCGCCTTAGCCGCATCAGCCGCACCTGAGACAATCTCTCCTGCTTGGATCTCACGTTGTACAGGGTTATTCATTACTGTAGCTGTACCTTGTGCCGCAGTTAAGTCTTTAACGTCAGTAGTCGTAGGATCTTTTGTAGCACCCTCTAGTATAGCTTGTGGTGTCAGTTGACCTTGAGCCGCAGTTGCGGCCTCTGTAGCCGCTGTAACAGCCGGCTGAGTAGCTCCTGTAGTAGCTGTAGCTGTAGTGATAGGGTCTACACCTGCCGCTGTTGCTGTGGGTGCTACGTCTGCAGTTGGTGTAGCTGATACATCGGAGGAAAGTTGGCCTGTCTGTTGAGATAGAGTAGCACCTGCAGTGTTAGGGTCTAGCTCAGCTACCTCTGCCGTAGTAGTAAGAGATGCAGGATCTACTACAGCTTTCTTAACTAAGCTACGAGTACCTGCTTCTACTTCAGTTTGACCTACCTGCTGAGCACTTTGCATCTTAGCATTTAGTGATCTTACTTGCTCATTAAAAGCATTAGTAATTTGTTCTGAGTTGTAAGTAACTGCAGGTTTAGCTACAGCTTGTATAGACTGGAGTTTACGTTGTATTCCTCCTATCTCATCTGTACCTTGTATATCTGTAGAGGATATAGCTTGAGTTATAGCACTCTTATACGAAGCTATTGCCGCATTGTCTTTATCTACTACAGCTTCTGCTTGGTTTAGTAGTTCCTGCGATGCATACTCTTGACCGGCTAGTTCAGGCTTAGAGGATTTAAACACCTGAGGAGCAGGTTGTTGAACACCTCCATCATCACTACCTCCTCCACCAAAAACAGCCTGATCTCGGAAGTGAACACTTGGCATAAAAGGGTTATAAAGATGTCTGCTCATAATTTAAACTTTCTTGATATGTCTGGTGGCTGGATCATGCAGTCTACGCCAGTTGATCTTTTCTTTTCTTGGGTAAGTATTGTGGTACTCTTTACGTAACATAGTCATGACTTGTCTTGTATGACCGTAAGGTGCTATAAACTCTATACCCCAAAGCTCTTCTTTATTGTCTGCTACGTAATCTTGTTCTGTAATATAGTACTCGTTATTCAAGAAGTCTTTACCTGATTCTTTATCTAACCAACACCATGTTATTAATCCTATGGGTTTATCAGCTTGATAGTATATACGAATACGATTATATTTAATTGGAGCTACTAAGTATCGGTAGATATCATCTACATTATATACTCTGTGCCATTTACTTTGTCTAAATAACTCAAGCCCATCTGCTAAAGCTTTATTATTATCTATTTCCATTACTATAGTTAAACTCAAAACGACTAAAAAGTCAAGCTAATTCAGTCAGCTAAAGGGTTATCCAATGCTCTTTGTAGTTTAGCATTGAGTCTATCTTCTAGTTCTTTCATTGCTGAAGACTGTGATACTCTTACACGTTCTCGTTGATTCTCGAACCTTACTTCAGCATCGTCTATCATGGAACGTACCTTGTCTTCATTATCACGTACCATATCTTCTACTCGATCTGTCTGTTGTTCTATTCGTAACAGATCATCCTTTAGACCATTCTTAATATCTCTAGTGTACTCTACACTCTCTTCAACTTTCTCAGATATACCTGATACCTTAGCATCCATGACATCCATCTGTTGTTGATATGCAGTTAGGTCTAACCCTGCAACTTCTTCTATCTTTTGATATAAAGTGAAACCACCATACAAACCACCAACTACTGTAGATAGGAAAGCTAGTATAGCTAGTACTGAACCTGCTGTTAGTTTTACACCACCAGCTTTCACTTCTCTGTCAGCTAGGCTTTCAACGTTAGTTAAATCTACCATTAGTTCTCAAAGTCCATACCACCTGACTGTTGCAGGTTCTTCAATGCTTCTAACTCATTACGTAGTTGCTGTATCTCTAGTCTACGTTGGGCTAACTCTACCTGATACAAGTCGTCACAATTAATACGAGACTTAGGTTTATCAAGAGGTATAACAACACGGGCATACAATCCTACATCTTTACTCTGGTGTGAAAAACTTGATGGATTAAACGTACCACCTACATTATTGACTACACCAGTTACACCAAACTCTAAGTTTACACCACCACCTACAGCATTACTGCAGTCTAAGTTACCTGCCCTAAATCTATCTGATTGATAGTTCATTGGTGGGTTAGGTAGTGTTAGAGCTAGGTTGTTACTCTCAGCTAATGCTGAACTAGCTACGACACATAGAGCTAATGCTAATCTCATGCTGGTACACCATCAATACGTGAGCATATCCTAGAGACAATCAATGTTCTTGACTGTGTTTTCTTTCTTACCTTTGATGTAGTACAAATATATGTAGCTTCATCTAAATCTAACTCACGTATATACACAATAAAATCTTTACGTTCTTTATAGCCTACCTTAATAATCCTATACTTAGATGAGAATGGTATGTTTGTAAAGTTTAAATCAAACAAATCTATCTGATAATACTCTACATCTTCTCGTGAGTTAAACAAAGACATCTCTGCTTTAACTACACCTGCTACATAAGTAGGTTTTAGTACTGGGTAGGCTGGTGTCATTTCATGTGCAGAAACAACAGTAGCCCAACCCATAAACGCTATGATTAGTTTATTTAGCAATACAGCTTGCCTGTACTACAGCGGTATATGTACCCCCAGAGAAAGGCTTAGAGGCGGCATAAGTCGCAGTTGAAGATGTAGAAAACCATGTGCTACCAGCAACAGTTAGATCAAACACAGTTGTGTTGTCATATACTACCTTAGCTGAATCATAACCTGACATACCTGCATCTGATGTTTTAGATACAGATGTAGAACCTGTCCATGTTACATTGTCCGATAATGCTGGAGAGGATGTAAATGAAGTAGGGTGAGTAATATTAGCTGTGTAGTAATCTGCAATCGCTACATCAAATCTAATTACAGGTAATACACCACCATCTGAAGGTGCAGTACTTAGTACACTAGCTGAAGGGTTTCCGTATACACCTGCTTTGTCTGTTTGTATTATACACTTAGCTGCTACATTACCTGTAATATCTACATTAGCAAATGCTGGTAATGCACATAGTGATAGTAGTGCTATTGAATATTTCATTGTGATCCTCATTTGTTATACTGCATGTCTACCATTTTTTCATGTAGTACTTGTTGTGCTAAATTGTTTCGTAAGGCTTTCTTGTTGTCTGCTATAGTTCCGTCTTTTAGTCCAGCGGCATCGTTTAGTGTACCGCCGTTTATCTTTGCATTGTAATACATATTGATATTAGTCTGTTTGTTTATAGCTAATATTATATCGCTTTGATTTTGTCTCTTGAATAAGGTAAGAGCATTAGCAGAGGCAGTTAAACCCATCTCTATGCGTGTCTCTTCTTCTTCCTCTTCTTCATCTAGTATAAGTTTACCATCTTCGTCATACTGGAACTCATCAGCTTCTAGTGTGTCTACAACTGCATCATCCTCTAGTGCATCATAGACTATAACCTCTGGTATTACTGGCATAGGTTTAATGTAACCTGCACAGGTAGGATCAGACTGTGGATCGTAGCACTTGTCTAGTCTGTAGTTGTATATTACCACAGCATCTTTAACAGTTCCTTCACCTTCAACTTCAACAAACCCAGTACCCCATTGTGATGCTGGTATATTTGAAAGAGGGAAAGACTTAACAATAGTATTTCCGGGTACGCCAGACCAATCATCAGTCTCTCTAAATGTATAACCATCTCCACTTGCGTTATGATTACCTACATGTACCTTCATGTCAGCATCTGGGTCTTTTACTGTAGTGTACCTATATAGTAATCCATTTATATCTACACCACCGATGCTAGGTAAGATAGAGTCCATAGCCCAACTTAATGCATTAGATGCTGCATTACTTGTAGCACCGTAAGTGTACGGCTCAGAGTAGGAGTAAGAAGGCAAGAGTACTAAAGATAACACCCAAGCCAATCTTAGTTTCACTGTTCTCATCAAACATCTTTCTGATTACATCGT
>Ga0206126_10000553_pt1 | contig 49595 bp, 32 predicted proteins | sample Helgoland_Spring_5_FD_148621 | JGI IMG/M metagenome (GOLD analysis project Ga0206126, IMG submission 148621) | Pelagic subsurface seawater microbial communities from Kabeltonne, Helgoland, North Sea - Helgoland_Spring_Bloom_20160412_1 | ecosystem: Environmental > Aquatic > Marine > Epipelagic ...
TTCCTGAAAGAAGATTAAGTTCTTCTGGTGTGGCGGTGATAGTTGTTGTGGATGGTGTAGAAAACGGTATAAGTGTCCCAGAACTATCCGCAAGATTGATAGTTCTATCTGCCGTAGGGTCAACCACGCTAAGAGTTGTTTCAAAATCATCTGAGGTTGTCCCTTCAAAGGTAACATTTTTGGTATTTGTTGTTGTAATATTATTGATATTACCGCCTGTTATTGTGATAGTACCGTCGGTATAACTTTCAACTGTCATATTTCTTATACCAGTGATGTCTTTATTCGCATCAACCGATAGAATATCCCCTGCTGATGCTGTTCCAAGGGTTGTTCCTGAAAGAAGATTAAGTTCTTCTGGTGTGGCGGTGATAGTTGTTGTGGATGGTGTAGAAAACGGTATAAGTGTCCCAGAACTATCCGCAAGATTGATAGTTCTATCTGCCGTAGGGTCAACCACACTGAGGGTTGTTTCAAAATCATCCGCGGTTGTCCCTTCAAATGTGAAAGAATTAACATTGACTGAGTTAACACCTGTTAAATCTCCATCAATTATTGTTAAAGAACCATTGGTGAATGTTCCATCAATACTAAGATTGCGGATACCTGTTATATCTCTATTAGCATCTAGAGAAAGGATATCATTTGCTGAAGCAGAGCCTAGAGTTGTCCCTGAAAGAAGATTAATTTCTTCGGGGGTTGCTGAGATAGTTGTTGTTGAAGGATTGGAAAATGGGATAAGTGTTCCATCGGCATTTGCTAAATTAATGTTTCTTTCCTGTGTCGGGTCTATTGCATTTAAATTAGTTCTAATAGAGTTTTGAGTAATTCCTTCTATTTTAAGACCACCTGTTAATAATAGATTTACAAATTGCGGACTTGTATTTTCTCCGATATTTTGTGGAGGTCCATCTGAAACCCAGTCTATAAAACGCGCCGGAAAAATACTATCTACATAGTATTTACTTGCGGCATCTGTTTCTTCTGTAGGGATAGCAATATCTTCTACTCTGTTATCACCCATTGATATGTTGAAACCATTTTCAATCGTTAATCCTTTCATAGAACCTGCTCCACCTGGAAAAGTATCTTCTATTGACCCGGATACTACCTGTAAAGTATTGAAAACGGCATCTCTAAGACATCCATCTTCCGACATATTATTTATCTTTAGTATTAATAATAAAATAAAAATTTATTTTTAAACTTTAAAAATAATCGTTTTAATTTAATAAAATAAAATAATAGATACTATTATATTAGTATAATGGGAGGAGGAATAATGCAATTAACCGCGAGTGGTATACAGGATAATTATATAACAGGTAATCCTCAAATAACATTCTTTAAAAGTGTATATAGAAGGCATACAAATTTTGCTATTGAAACCATACAACAAATAATTGATGGTGATTTAGGCACTGAAAATACAACTACAAATTCTACTGTAAAATTATCAAAAACAGCTGATCTTGTTAATGGTATTTATATAGTATGTCCTCAACATGTCAATGGTATAAATGGTAATGAATTAATTAACGACGTTGAAATAATTATTGGTGGTAGTCTTATAGATAGACATTCAAATGAATGGATGAAGGTTTGGAATGAATTAACTGTTAACAATAATAACAGAGATGGTTATAAATACATGACAGGGGGTTTTAATAATTCTAACAAAACAGTAAACGACCAATCAATGATTATAATACCATTAAATTTTTGGTTTTGTAGACATATTGGTTTATCTTTACCCCTTATATCAATTCAATATCATGATATAATTTTAAAGATAGAGTGGGGTAAAAATTCCGATATAAATCGCGATGGTTCTACATCAGTTACTTCATTATGTGAAGTATGGTGTGATAATATATTCTTAGATTCTGAAGAACGGAAAAGGTTTGGTGAAAATGAACATGAATATTTAATAGAACAGGTTCAAATAATAGATACTATTAATCAAAGTCCTTCTTCAAAATTCAAATTAAATTCTTTTAATCATCCTTTAAAAGAAATAATCTGGACTGAAAATGATACCGGGGCAAATAAAATAACTAGTGAAAAAATAAACATAACAATTAATGGAATAGAACGTTTATCAGAACAATATAAAGAATATTATACATTAAAACAACCATACTTACACCATACAAATATACCATCATATAATATAAAAGAACACGAAGACCCTATATTTTTAGAAACCCCTATATCTTCAACTATTTCTAAGCATACAACGCTTACAAGTACTCTAAATGCAAATGGAACAAATATTCAATTAGGTTATAATACGGTTAAATATCATGTTGAAACAACACTAGATACCATTGGTATGAAAGTTGGGGATATAATATCTTTGGGGATAAATGTTAGTCCTTATATAACAAAACTGGTAACAATTACTTCTGTAAATACATCAACCAAGGTAATAGGTTTTTCACCTAATATAGAAGAAGCTCCTGGCGATAATACAGATGTAAAGGTAAATATTATCGCAAGAAGAAATTATTCAAAATCAAGTTATAGTAAGTTTAGTAAGAATATATATGTCTATTCTTTTTGTTTAAATCCTGAAGAACATCAACCAAGTGGTTCATGTAACTTTTCACGTTTTGATGATTGTAAATTATGCTTTACATCAAATGTTAGTATTGATAAAGTATTTGCTACAAATTACAATATATTGCGGATTAGTAATGGATTGACAAACTTACGTTTCTCAAATTAGATTAAAATATCTTTCTTATAAAAATGAATCATGAAGAAATGTTGCAGATGAAGTTTGAACAAAGTATTAATATATTAATCATGTATAAACAAGAAAATCCTAAAAAAGATGTATATATATCAGAAAAAGATCTTAAAAAGGCAATTGATTGGTATAAAAATAAAATATTAAAAAATATAAAACAATAATAATAATGTCACAAGATTTATCATATATAAAGGGTGAATTAGAAAATTGCGAGGAAATAGAAGATATTTTTGAATTAAAAAAGGGAGACATAATTAAGTATATCACATTAGATAAAGGATCTGAATTTTTTTATGATGGTGGAAAATATATTCATATGATTGACAATGCTGTTTGTATTCAATGTGGGAATAAAACAGAAAATGTAACAATCTCTTATTTTAATAAAGAAGGTGATCCCCTTTATAATTCTAGATTTTTCGTAGTAACTAAAGATTGTATAGATAAAAAGCAAATTATTGAATATGAAAAGATAATTAAAAATCAACAGAAAATAATTGAAATTTTAACTAAAAAAAATAAAGCATTAGAAAAACAAATCAAAAAAGGTATGTCCCAATAGAAAGAGGTAACTGAACACCCAAAATATGTAATAAATAATAATGTTCATAATATAAATAATTAAGAATAAATATTAAACACGCGTGTATCATGGTATAAATTATGTATGGATTATAACCGGAATAATGTATTATGAATAAACCCATAAGAACATTACAGATTATATCAAAGTTTCTGATATATTCCCACCCATATGTTTTAAGATATCTAGTAGTATGACATAATATTCCATTAATAATAACTATAGAACAAATAATACCCCTCTTTGTAGATAAATTAATCATTGGTAAAAAGAATAATAAACCCAAAGAATTAATCATAATTTTTTTTAAGTAGAAAATAAATTTCTTGTAAAACCCTACAATCTACCCGATTATAATAGATTATTTCTTTTATTTCTAAATACCTCTTAAGAGGTATTTTCTTAGTTTTTTTACATATTTCTTTAAATTTTATCATTGCATCTAAACCATTATCATTACTATCATCCCAGGTTGTTTCAATGAGACCATTATTATAAAGGGCCTTCCCAATTGATTTTAATCCAAATTGAAAAACACCCTGGACTATAATCGGTTCTAATCTGAAATGATCAAGAAGATCAACTAATATATATTCAGGAAATGATATAATAGGATAACTTTTGTGAATATATTCCATATATTTACATTCGGCATGGCCCCAATGGAATATATTGACACGACCATATTTATTATAAATACTCCATAATTTATCAGAAAATTGTTGAACAATTAATTCTTCATGATAAACATTATACTTTTGTATTGTGTAATCATAGAAGTTATCCTTGTAAAAGAATCCCAAAATAGCTAATATGGGATTATTATATTTTTCATCTTTTTTATTGAAAAAATCAACTTTTTCATCAATTGTGAGAAAACTTTCAACATCAAAAAAGATGTTACTAGTCTCTTTTTCCTGAAGTATTTCTCTTAAAGGAGTTGATACATTTTTCCTTGGATAGATTAATATATCGTCATTTTTATTCATATGTATCATTTGTTCCTGAATCGTTTTTTTCTTAGATTCTTTTAGTTCTGTGAGTAATTTTGGATCATCCCAACAGTATATATTTTTTTCATGTAAATTACATCTTTCATCATAGGTTATATTCCATACAAGTGTAATTTCTTTGATTTGATTTGCTATTTTTAATTTTTCATTTTCCCAGTCAGATTCTTTGTTATTCATATTTGGATATAATTCTTTATGTGAAAGTTTTTCTTTTATTTCTAAATTATTAAAATCTTTTCTTAGTAAACATATCCATTGATATGCTTTTCTAAATTTATGAATCATTTTTTCGTCGTATTTAACAAAAGATATAAATTCATCTTTGGGTAATTGTGTTTTTTTATAATAATATTCTTTTCCAATTATGAATGATTTGGGAGTATATCCAAGTAGTTTTTCAATACATTGAGAAAATCCATAAAGGACGCATTTTTTATATGGTAAAACACCTTCATTTAAACATTCTTTAAGATCATTTTTTAGATTCAATGTAGAGTAACTGAGATTAATCAAAATATATTTATTTTTTATTAAATGGAGGGGATAATTTTTAATTTTAGGAAAAATAGAAACAAAAAGATTGATATCTATTATTATATCACAATAAACAATCATATCTTCATAGATAAGGTTTGCTCCAAGAATTAATGGATGTTTTTCTTTTATCATTTCCTGCGTTTGTTCTACCGATGAATTAATAGGAATATTTTTGTTTGCTTTTTGTTTTAATATTTTTAAAAAATTGAGTTTATATTCTTCCCATTCTTTTAAAATAAAATCTTTATAAAATGTATTATTATCCCTCTTATAGTTATTATTTAATGATTCATTAATATTTAACCAATCTATAAGAGGGTCTTTTAATATATGATTTCTTAATAGAGATATACTAAAAGGAGTTGAGAAATAATCCATAAAAGGTAATTTAATTATTATAGAAAAAAATTATTGATTTTCTTTTTTAAGTTCTTCTATTTCTATACGAGTTTTAAGAAGTTTTTCTTTATTTCCTTTAACTCCGTCTTCACCCTTTTCAATCATCATCTCTAGTTTATCCTCTCTTTCAATTAATTCTTGAAGTCTTTTTTCATCATTACCATTGAGTTTTATCCATTTTTTATGAATTGATGATATATCATATAATTCTTGGATCGTTAAATGATCTTTCCCCGCGACTATTATGTTTGAAAGTATATAATCATTATCATAAAGGGTGTGATGTAATAAAGCTACTTTTGTATTTACATTAATATTTTCTGTCCCATAAAATTTTATATCCATTTCTTTACCTTTTGAGAAAGATATTAGTAAAACGCCAAAATCGTCTATTTTTTCTTCTTTTATCCTTTCTAATATTAATTCAATATCTGGTTTATTGATGCGTTGTTTATATTCTAATTTTTCACCAGGTCCCCTCCTCCAATATCCCATAATATCATCTATTGTATTAAATATTGTATGTTTATCACCATACCTTAGTATATTATATCTATTATAAGACCTTATAAAAGCATCTCTTTTTTCTTTTAAATTTATTTCATTTAATCCTGATAATTTATCTAATATAATGCGATGTATATCTTCAATATGTTTAATTTTCCTTTTAGGACCCTCAGTAACACCTTTTATTTCCCTTATTCCTTTAGCGTACTCATGGGGTTTTATATCTAATGCGACTAATGCTTTTTGAAGATTTAACCAATCACCGCCACCACCGTCAATATTAAATACGATTGAAGAATCTGGTCCAAATAATTTATTAATATAGTATGGTGTTGTTTTGAGTTTTGTTGTTTTAATATGGTTATTGTCTGAAAATAGAGGTTCTTTTCTTATATTTATAAAATTACTCTTTTTAATAAAAACATCCCGTAGATAATTATACATCATTTCTTTATCTCTAACATATTTTATGAAAACTTCTGAATTTGGTGTCTTTTTTTCTAAATCAGAATATTTTATAACATTATCTATTATTTTATTGATTGTTGAAATATTCTCTCCATTTTCAACACTTATAATTAATCTAAAAGAAAATTCTTGTAGTAACTTTTTAGATAATGTGGGAAATTTATAGCGGTCTATTTTTGATATAACCTTTTTCCTTATCATGTTAACAACTTTCTCAACTTTATGTTTCCTTATAAATACAGGATCTTCAATAATTCCCATTAATACTTGTTCTATTGTTTCATTATCTTTTATTAGAGTGAGTAATTTTGTAAAAAATTTATATTTATATTCATTGTCATTTTTAAAACGTATTATATAACTATCATCATTTACATTATTACTCATTATAAATTTATCAACTTCAAATGGATTAATATCTGTTTTTAATAGATCATATTTATCTTCATTTTTTATAGTTTCTTTCTTTATGGGCAATATACCATCTTCTACGAACAAACATGTAACTTCATTTTCTGAATTTACAACTAATTTATCTAAAGATAAATTTAATTTTGATAGGTAATCTAAAGCATCTTTAAATGTGGGGTAATCCTTAACATCATAAATAATATCTATATCTCTGTATAATGGTGTCATTTTTATAGGGATTATTGGTAATAATATATCATTGGTATCATTCTCATAGAGGATATGTGTTATTTCAGAATAATTATTAATATAATGTTTTATTCCATTATTTTCAATATTGTGATAATTAATTTTGTTTTCATCTTGTATTTTTTCTAGATCTGATAGAATTCTATTAACGATAAAGAAGTTACTTTCCATTGCTTTTAAGATATCCTCATCATTTTTAGATTTATTTGCTTTTGTTGAAAAATCTAAAAGTAATTTATCACCTCGTTTATCATATTTTTTTCTTATAAGGGATTCTATATCTTTATCATGTATCTTATCACAATCTCTATCAATCCATAACCAATTATTTTTATTCTGTAGACCCACTTTTAATTTAGGATCAACTTGTTTCTTTTTTTTTTTTACAAAAACATTTTCAACACTTACTGTTTCCCCCCCTTCGGTTTCTATTGTACCATCTGTTTCTTTTATAAATTTATCATAGTTTTTCTTACCACTATTGGGACATCCTTCTACAATATTATCAATCCATCTGATTTCTGTCCCTTTTTTAACTTGTTGTATTTCAGAATAAGATAACCATTCACTACAATATTTAGCATCATCCTTGCAATCTAGATTATTTATTTTTTCAGGTGTAATCCCCGAACGTAGATTAGTGTCTCTTCCACGTGGGTAGGGGGAATTTAAGAAGTTCTTAAATATATTTTTTTCAAAGACTTCAAAAGAAGAAAATATATTTTTAGATAATATTTTTACTTCGTATTGTTCCTTCAATAAATTGACACGGTAAACGATTGGTTCATAATAATGTCCTTCTTTTATCATTAAACAGTAATTATTTGAATTAATGTGTTCTGTTTCTTTTGTTCTAATTTGTTCATCTTCTTTCTCAAAGATAACGATGTTTATTTTATCTTCAGATATTGAATTGAGTGCTGGAATAATATATTCATCTTTCTTTTCTTCTTTACTTTTTAGAAATTCAATATATGTTTTTAATGATATAAGTAATGAATATATATATCCTATTTCGTTTGATTCTATTGATATATCATCTTTATTGAGGATATTTCGGAGTTCTTTTATATTATTTTCTCCAAATGTGTCTCTTATATTTTTTTTCTTAAGGTAATTTTTAACTATATATTCTTTGTCTTCATTTGTAACATATTTCTTTCTAAAAAATTTATGTAATGTGGGGCAATATTGATAGTATTTTATATCAGATAAAAGAGGTTTTATAAGTTCTTCATTTATAAATATTTCTGAATCACCATCATAATCTGTTATTTCTATATAAGAATTAATAAAAGGAGATGTCGTGAATACGTATTCGCTTTCACTTTGTTGAATACCCTTTCTTATGAAACCATTAGAAATAGATAAATTAGGGTCATATTCAAATATTTTATCCTGTGTCAATATCATCTTTAATTTTTTGGGTAATTGAGAACATTGTCCTATACTAATTGGTAATGATTCTTTTGTATTTATTTTACACAACTTTTTATTAATAACTTTCTTTTTTCTTTGTTTCTTTTTTTCTTCTTTGGGTTTTTCATCTTCATCTTTACCGTCTTGTTTTTCTAATCCTCTTTTAGAAAAACAACATGGTAATTTATATCCTTCTGGGTGAATGATAAGTTTCGAGAAACCTGGTAAAATATGTTTATGGGAATCATCATTTGGTATTCCATCCCAATACTTACCTTTTCTTTCTAATATCGTATTATTTTCTTTATTTTCTTTGTTCTTTATGATATCTTTTTTATGTTTACTTACATATTCTTTTGTGAGAGGTATTTCTCTAGAGACATCCCAATATTGGGGACATATATAATGAATATCTTCGCTTCTTCGCGGGACGACGATTGATTTTGAGTAAGAATCTTTCCCCGAAACTTTTCCATCATACGAATCTATTCTCTTTAATTCCTCTGTAGTTACAGAAACGGGTTGTCTATCTAGATTACCCGAAGCACATTGTTTCGCATAACCATATAAATCACCATTTTTTTGTTTTACAGACCATGGTTTATCTGGATTAAATAATTTTTTATCATTTTCTTTGAGTCTTTTAAGGTAATATGATCTTAATTGAGCACCACCTTTTTGACCCCCACCCTCCATTGATGATTCTTCACTTGATTGATTTTCCATGGATGATTCGGAACTTGTGATATCGGAACTTTCATCAGAATCCATATTCCCTAGAATATCATTAACATCTGCTTTAATTTCTTCTTCAATAATTCTACTTTTTATATTTAATTTATCTTCAATGAAAAGTGATCCCATATAATCATATTGAAAAATTTCATCATTATTAACAAATTTTTCAAAAAGCACCATAATCACTTTTGTTAAAGAAGTGATTCTTTGGAATTCCATAAAACTTTTCATGTTTCTGATTTCAAAATCAATGAAGTTATTCCTTACAGAAATTGTAATATCAGGAGTATCTTCATCAACTACACTTAGTTTTCTATATTTTTCTCTATCTCCCTCTATTTCTTTAATAGATGAAATTTCATCCTTAATAGTTTCACTATCAATATTAAAGACACGTATTATGTCATTAATAATTTTATTTTCTTCTGTATATATACCTTTATTCAGACATACTGTGATGAAAGATTGAATTGTATTTATATTTGTGAAGTTATTTGTGCGAATATATTGTAATCCTATAATATTATCTTTTATATTTTCATCATCATCTTCATTCATATAACGAAAAAACATAGTGAGATTATTACATACTTTTCTTAGAATAGGTATGAATAGATTTGTTTTTTCACCAATTATAAATGGTGGAATTAATTCTTTACCAACTTCTTTTTCATCTGCATTTTCTAAACCTTTTTTAACTTCATACCTCCCTTTTTTATATGATACTTTTGCATCTATGAAATCTATATTATCTTTTAAAAATATATTTTCAATATCTTCATCTGTTCCAAAATCTTCTATTTTATTTTCAGAATATTTATTTTCACTATTCATTTGCTTAATTAGATCATTTGATAAATTAATAAGTTTGATTATTTGTTCTTTTGATGAAATTCCAATATTATCATTATCCTTTTTAATCAAAAAATCTAAGGAACCATCTATTGAAATTGAAAGTGTAGAGTATGTCCCTTCATCTGAGAATATTTTAAAAGATAATATATCTTCTTTATGAATAATATCAAATCTATTAATTTTTTCTAATGATCGTTTTTTACTTCTATATAGATCTTTAATCCATTCTTGACATGTTTTAAAATCTACAGTTTTACCTTCTAATTCAAACTCCCCATATCCTTCATATAAGATAGAATCTTTGAATAATTTATAATATTTATTTTCATTATTTGAACTAACCCATTTTACGAAAGGTACAGGAGCGGTTAGACGGAAATCGGTAAATACTTTGTAAAGGTCAATAGTTATATTTTTACTTTGTTTTTTAGATGTTTTAAATAATTTTATATAAATATCATCGCATGGAGATGAAGCATTAATATTTCCATGGATAATTTTATTGCCAACTGAATATTGTAATAGTTTTTCAGTTTCTTCTTTATAAGAAGAAACTTTAACTTCATTAGATCCGGTAATATCACTTAATTTATCATTCATCAAAAGTGGCCAATATTTATTGATTATTATTTTTTTGAATGATAAAACTTCGTGTTCATCTTCCCCGCATTTTTTGAAATCAATCGTATTTAATTCATGTTTATCTATAAAATCTTCCAAATTAATAAAATAAATAATATTATTTTTAATATGATATTTCTCTAGAATATTTTCATATTCTTTCTCAATGATATTGGAGGAACTTTCACTTTTTTCATTATCAAAAATATCACATAATTTTTTATTTATAATATCATTTGGATGTAGCGTTTTAATATCTTTATATTTAAATCCAAGAGGCATATTTTCACCTTCTTTATTAAAATAGGACGCATAAATATATTTATGGTCTTCATAATCTATATTACTACAATATTGTGATATTTTTTTTAATACAGTTGAACATGTATCATCAATATATAACATATCATTAAAGATAAATTTATGTTCAAAACCTTCTTTTATTAATGGAAATAATTCAGGAATTATATCTTTATCACCGATGTATTTTTTTAAAAGGTCTAATATATCTTTATTAGTACCATAATATTTATCTTTATTTTTTTTTAATATATTATCTGAAATTTTAGTGAGTGTTTCATCAAATGGATGGATAATATTTAAATTTTCTGGATCTATAAATGATATATTTTTTTTGTTATAGGGTTTTACTTTTATTTTATTATTCTTTGAATTGATTGAAATCACCTTTCCATACAATCTTTCACCTTTTACTAACCATGTAACTTTATCATCGTTTTTAAAGTTTGTCTCTAGGAAATATATGTTTAGAAATATGAATACGGTCTTATTAGTTACAGAACAACACTTAAAAACCTTTTTAGGAATATCATAATTACTACAGAAATTAGTATCCATTGTATATATTAATAATTATAATATTATTTTTTAAAATCATACGGTGTTGTTGTTATTTCCATACCGCAATAATCAATATTATTTTCATTATAGTCAACGGGATCATATATATTTAATTTATCTGCTTTTTCTAATAAAAATGCCATATTATCCCAGAATTCTTTTTCATGACCAACACTTTCTGTCATAATGTGTGATAATTCATGTATTGCCACAAATATAACAGTATTTTCATTTTCAAATGTCAGATTATCTTCTTTTTTTCTTATACACAATGCTATTTTTTCTCCTTTATTGAGAGAATATGATGTATATTTTGAATTTTCTTCTGTTTCTGTTAATTTATGGGGATTGTATCTATCTTTAAGTCTATCAATACCATCTCTTTCATCTTCATCTAATGAATCAATTAATTTTCGTAATTTAGTATTAATAGATGCTAATTTTTCAGCGGCATCTTGAGAATTTTCAAGGTCTCTCACAATATATTCAATGTTATCATTTTTACTTGTCTTTTTAATAATGTTTTTAGGTTGAAAAATATTCTTTAAAACTACAACTATTACTAAAAAACTTATGAAGAAAAATAAAAAATTATTCATCCTTTATTTTAACTCATATTAAAATTCCAAATTTGAAAATATATGTATTTAAAATCATAAACATATTCATATATAAAATGGAAGACCTTAAATTCCAGGTAATAGATATATCCTCGGATGATGTCCCAATCGGTAACAGTTTTTGGGATAGAGAATTTAAAGTAACTTTTTATGGTAAAACAATTGATCGTAAGAATGTAGTATGTAATGTATGTGGTTTTAAACCGTTCTTTTACATACGTGTTGTAAAGGGATGGTCAGAAGCATATACAAAAGGATTCCTTACAAAGGTTAAACAATTCGTGAGTTCATATAAACCCCAAGCAAGGAATACATGGAATGGTAATTATGTATCACTTGAAAGGGAAAGGTTTAAAAACTTTTACGGTTTTAACTATGATTATGATACTAAGAAGGTAATGGAGTATATTTTCATTAAATTGTCATTTGAAACATATGGTGATATGAAGAAATGTATATCTGCTATTACAGATTTCTATAATTATAATAAGGATTATGTTAGTGATGGTAAGGTATGTTTTAGTCTTAAGAGTGGAGAACCTAAATTGGAAAAAATAGACCCTAAAGATAAAGAATGGTTTAATCAAGAACATAATTGTGAGTGTCAATGTAACCTTTATGAAGCAAAGATTCATCCTATGTTACGGTTTCTTCATTATAAAAATATCAAGTCATGTGGATGGGTTTCTGTTAAGACAAATCCAGAGCGTTGGTGTGATGATGAGAGTAAAACATTTAATGTTGATATTGAAATTGACAATTTAAAGATGAAAGATATTAATCCAATAGAAGACGAAACGACTGCTCCTTTTGTAAGTGCATCTTTTGATATTGAATGTGATTCTTCACATGGTGACTTTCCAAACCCTACTAAAGATTTTCGGAAGGTTGCTATTGATATACATGAATCATATTTTAGAAATTCTTGTAATCTTGCAGAACCAAAAATAAAAGTTAAATTTGTTCAAAAATGTCTCAAAGATTGTTTTGAGAAAGGGTCTAATGATGTTCAAAATATATTTACGAGTAATGGACCTTATTCAAGTAAGAGTCTTAAATCAATTATTAAAAGGATAAACAATGAGGAGTTCTTTAATGATCTTGATAATTCAAAAGAATCATCGAAAACACGAGAAAAAATAATTGATACTATGACTAAAATATTTAATTCAATTGAAAATGATGAGGGTAAAAAAATAGAAATAAAAGGGGATCCTATTATTCAAATAGGGACTGTCTTTCATCGTTTTGGAGAAGAAGCCTGTTATGAGCGTACCATGGTAATTATTGGTAACGAGGACAAACCAGAAGAAAAAATATGCGATGATATTCCGGGTGTTACCGTTTATGAGTGTCAAAATGAAAAAGAACTACTATTGAAATGGAAAGACGTTATACTTTACAATAATCCTGATCTCATTACAGGATATAACATCTTTGGTTTTGATTTTGATTATATTAACAAGAGAGTTGATTATCTATTCCCATGCTGTAGTAAATGTAAAAAAACAAAGACATTCTCTAGTTGTGATAAGGATTGTCCTAAAAATGAGTTTTATCGTTTGGGTAGATTAATGAGAAATAGAGATTCAGATTTAATATCAAAAGAAGATATTGAACGTATTAAGTCGTGTGATGAGAATAGTAAAACATCAAAGTCACAGAGGATTTATAATAACTATTGGGAAAAACGTTGTCAAGTTCAATCAAAACAACTTAGTTCATCTGGTCTTGGAGATAATGTACTTAAGTATATTTCTATGGATGGACGTATTGTATTTGATATTCAGAAAGAAATTCAAAAGGGTCATGCTCTAGAGTCATATAAACTGGATGATGTTTCTGCTCATTTTATGAAGGGTGATATTAAAGGAACATTCTATAGAAAAACACCCACATCAAATACTATCTTAATTACAAAAAGACTCGGTAATCTCAAAGTGGGAGATTATATTACAATTAGTATTAATACAAAATATGGTTCATTTAAACATCTAAATGGAAAGAAATTCCATGTATCTAATATTAATACTGAAGACTTGTCTATTATTATAGAAGGTCATCATGGTATTACCAAAATAAAGAATAAATATAAGAACGAGTTGATATCATTTGAATGGTGTTTAGCAAAAGATGATATATCTCCTCAACAAATTTTTGACAAACATAAATATGGTGGTAGTAAGGGACGTGCAGAAGTAGCGAAGTATTGTATTATGGATTGTGAACTTTGTATTCATTTACTTCTTCAATTAGATATGATTCCAAATAATATTGGTATGGCGTGTGTATCTTGGGTCCCACTATCATATATATTCTTGAGAGGTCAAGGTATTAAGATTAATTCTATCATTACTAAAGAATGTAGTGAGAGGAAAACAAGGATCCCGACATTGAAAGGTTTTACTGAAGGCGAATTAGACGATGGTTTTGAAGGGGCAATTGTCCTTGAACCTAAACCAGGTATTTATTCAGATGATCCTGTAAGTGTTTTGGATTATGCTTCACTTTATCCATCATCTATTATTGAAAAAAATTTCTCACACGAAACATATATTGGGACAGAAGAGGAAATTAAGAATAATCCTGAAATAGAAAAGGTAATCATGGATATCGGAGGATATGATAAATGTTGGGGAGTTGAATACGATGATTACATTTATGAGAAGAAGGGTAAAACTGTTCATAAGAAAAAAGCAGATACTAAAACAAAATGTTACTTTGTGAAAAATAAAATGACTAGTGATGGTAAGATTATTAAAGAATCTATGGGTATTATTCCAATTGTTTTACAAACGCTATTAGATCAACGTAAAGCAACCCGTAAAAAGATAAAACAGACTAATGACGATAATAAAAAGAAGGTTCTTGATGGTTTTCAGTTGGCATATAAGGTGACAGCAAATTCAGTTTATGGTCAGATGGGTGCTAAAACAAGTGCTGTATTCTTCAAGAAGATTGCTGCTTGTACAACAGCAATTGGTAGAGAAAGAATAGATGATGCGAGTATTGGTGTAAAAAGGTGGGCAGAAGATGAAGGTTATCACGAACCAGATATTGTTTACGGTGATACAGATTCAGTTTTCGTAAAGTTTTCTAGAAAACATAAAGATACTGGAGAAATATTAGAAGGAAAAGAGGCACTAAAATACTGTATAGAGTGTGGTGTTAAGGCAGGTAAATGGGTAACGGATAATATGTTACATGATCCACAAGATTTAGAATATGAAAAAACGTTTTATCCATTCATTCTTATTTCTAAAAAGAGATATACGGGTGATAAATATGAGTTAGACCATGAAAAACCAAAAGAAAGAACATCAATGGGTATCGTAATGAAAAGAAGGGATAATGCCCCTATTTGTAAGTATGTGTTTGGAAATGTAATAGAGATAATTATGAATAAACGGAGTGTAGATCTGGCAATTCAGTGGTTAAAAACTACACTTACTCAGATAAAGGATGGTGGAATGGATAAATCAATGTTTATAATTTCAAAATCATTAAGGGGTTTCTATAAAAATCCAGAAGGTGTGGCACATAAAGTTCTGGCAGATAGAATGGCAGAAAGGAATCCTGGAAATAAACCAAAACCGAATGACCGCATACCATATGCTTACATAAAATTAACTCACAACGAGTTATATGATTATAATAATCTTTATAAGAGTGGTCCTAAGAAAGGTAAACCTAAACCTAAAAAGATATTACAGGGTAATCGTATAGAGCATCCAGAATATATCAAGGAAAAAGAATTAAAATTAGATTATAACTTTTATATCTCAAATCAAATAATGAATCCTGTGAAACAAGTATTAGATTTGGAGAAAGATGAAAATGAAACAAAAGAATTCTTTAATTATTTTATAGAAGACTAGAATAAAAGATAGTGATGTATGAAGTTAATTAATTATATTTTTTTCTTTTATATTATAATATAATATAATGGGAGGAGGAATAATGCAATTAGTAGCATATGGTGCTCAAGATATATATTTAACAGGTAACCCCCAAATTACATTTTTTAAAATAGTTTATAGGAGACACACGAATTTTTCTATGGAAACTATTAAACAAAGTATAAGTGGTCAATCATTTATAGGAATTGATAATATAAATAATAAAGCAACAGTGACTATATCTAGGAATGGTGATTTAGTAACTGGAGTATATGTTGCGACAAAACAAACTGATACGAATAATCTCATTGGTATTTGCGGTGATAACTTAGTTGAAGATGTTGAGATTGAAATTGGAGGACAACGTATTGATAAACATTATAAAGAATGGAATCAAATATGGGATGAATTAACTACTCCTGTTTCAAAATCAGAAGGATATAAATATATGACAGGTTCATTTAATAATAGTTTAGTATTAGGTTCTGAGACTAAACAAGAAATGGTCCATTACCCTTTAAAATTTTGGTTTTGTCGTAATCCTGGTTTAGCATTACCATTGATTGCTCTTCAATACCATGAAATACAACTAAAATTTACATGGGGGGTTGGTAAATATAACACTTCTTCAAGTGATAATTTAATAAGAACAAATAATAAAACTGAATCAGGTGGTTTGACAGAACAACATAGTGTTGAAGTCTGGGCGGATTATGTATATTTAGATACAGATGAAAGAAGGAGATTTTCTCAAGTTTCACATGAATATTTAATCGAACAATTACAAATTCAAAAAGAAAAAGATGTTTCTTCAGAAAGTTTTAAATTAAATTTAGAACATCCTATTAAAGAATTAATATGGACAACACCTCAAACGACACCTTTTACAGATCAAAAAATAAAATTATCAATCAATGGTCACGATAGATTTTTTGAAAGGACTAAAGAATATTTTACTTTGGAACAACCTTATAAACATCATACATCTATACCTGGATATAATATTAAAGAGACAGAACATCCCGTATTGTTAAATGAATCTATATTTAGTAAAGATTATACATATGAAAATATTTCTGGTAATTTAAGTTCTATTGTCGGGCATAATATATTCACTAATAAAAAATTGACTAATAAAACATCATCAACGAGTCCATTATCAGCGGACGCTGTTAATACATTCTTATTTGTTAGTAGTGGTGATAGCGCGAATCCATCAATAGAATTTAAAATAGGAGATACTGTTAGAATTAATTATTATAAGATATCTGATGTCCAGCGTAATGATTCAGATGGAGACTTTAATCTACAAACAAAAACAGTTCAAAGGACTTATGGTGGCAATGGTGTTGGGACTACTAGTAATGTATCACTTAGGATTGAAATGCTTCCTATTAAGGAAAGTACTACTATGACAACTACTAAACTAGAAGATGGAACATGGAGAGATAAAATTGTCAATAAGATTGCGAAAGCAGTTGTTGAGGCCACAGTCGCTAGTGGATCAGTTATTACTTTTACTTCTGCGACAGGTGGGGCAATTAAAGTCGGTGATACAGTCTCAGGAACGGGTGTTACTGGATCTCAAACAGTGAGTACTGTAACACAAGAAAATGATAATACCTGGACGGTTACTCTTAGTAGTGCTATCAATAGTGCGGTCGCAATAGGAGATATATTGAATTTTGATCAGTCTCATGCTCATATGTCATCGACACTTCACTCGGGTATCCAACATGATGATCCAAATTCAACAAATGGGTCTGAGTGGGCATATGAAGATATAGTATCTGCCCCCTCTAGACCACGTCCTGTAACTTTACACACAAAAGTAGAATCTACTGGTGATGTTCCGATATCAATAACAGAAGATGACCATTCCATACATAAGGAATTAAACTCTAGTTTTCTGACACAATTAGAAGTAACCGGTAATTACAAAGATAAAAATGTAGAAAATATAGTCCGTAATCTCACAGTATTAGAAGTTTTTAAGAGTTCAACACTTGTGCCTGGAAAGACAATTTATGAAATTAAATTTAATGATAATATGGGTGTTAGTGGAGATGCCACCAATGCTTTGAACCATAGAGTCAGTTTTGAAATTATTGCCAGAGTTCAAACCCCTGTTTCAAGATGTTCACAATTAAAGAAAGATATATATGTTTATTCTTTTTGTCTAGAACCTGAAGAGCATCAACCAAGTGGATCTTGTAATTTTTCAAGAATAGATACTGCTAAATTAGAATTTAGTTCAAGTGGATCAATTAGTAATATCTATGCTGTAAATTACAATGTCCTGAGAATTATGTCGGGTATGGGAGGACTTGCTTATTCAAGTTAAATATAATTATAATTAATATAGTATATTAAAATGGGAGGTGGTTTAATGCAATTAGTCCTGAAGGGTAAAATGGATACATATTTAACCGGTAACCCTGAATTTTCATTTTTTAAAGCGGTATATAGAAGACACACTAATTTTTCTATAGAATCTATAAGACAACAAATTACAAATAAAGGACCTGGTGAAAGAATTATCAGATCAAAATTATCTAGAGCGGGTGATTTAATAGGTAAAATGGCATTAGAAGTAAAATTAAATAGAGGAGATGCTAGAAATCTTACAAATACTGGAACTTATTTAAATTGGGCGAATAATACTGGTCATGCTTTTATAAAAGAATGTGAATTAAAAATAGGTGGTCAAACAATAGACAAACATACTTCAAAATGGTTAGATATTCAAAACGAAATATATGATAAATATGAACAAGAATGGATTGGTATTAACAAACACCCTGGGAAATATGGTTATTTTAAAAACGGTAATAAGAATATTGACACACATGAATTAAAATTATACATACCCTTTCATTTTTGGTTCTGCGATAATCCAGGGTTATATTTACCAATAATAGGTATCACACAACATGAAGTAGAATTACACGTTCTAACTAGATCTGTAGAATACTTATTTAATTTGGATGGACAATTAGCATTCACAAATACTGAACCCGATGTAGAATTATGGTGTGATTATATATTTCTTGATAATGATGAAAAAAGGAAATTTACATTAGAAAAAAAAGCGTATTTAATTCAGCAAGTACAAATATATGAAAAAAAGATGGAATTATTAAATGAATTAAAGTTATATCATCCAATAAAAGAATTATATTGGGTGATTCAAGAATCAACTGTTAATTCTGAATCTGGAAATGGTAGTTCTGATACAGATTCACTTTTAAATCTTTCTGGACAACCATTAAATAATAAAAATGATTATTTTAATTATCAAGCAAAAGATAGTGGAAATAAGGAAGTAATATATGCGACACCTTCATTTGAATCTTTTAGAACAGCAAAATTATGTTTAAATGGGAATGATAGATTTTCTGAAAGAGATGCGAGTTATTTTCGGTTATTACAACCATTAAATTGTGGTTTAAAAGTCCCTACAAAACATATTTATATGTATAGTTTTTCATTAAATCCAAAAGAATTTCAACCAAGTGGTACATGTAATTTCTCAAGAATAGATGATATCCAATTAATATTTACAAGTGGTTATAATTATGTTAATGAAAGATTATATGTATATGCTGTCAATTATAATGTATTAATAGTTTCTTCTGGTATGGCGGGGTTAGTTTATAAATAGTTATTTCCTTAGTATTTCTTTCCTTAGTTTCTCAATCTCTTCTTTAAAGAATGTTTCCATTTTTTCTCTTTTTTCTTTTTCTTCATCTAGTTTACTTTCAAGTTCTTTTATTTTTTTATTATTTTCTTGCATACCTTTTACAAGATAAGGTGTTAACTTTGAGTAATCAACTGTTAAAAGACCATCTTTATCTTTATTTACAAGAAGGGGAAATACTTTTTTTACTTCTTGAGCAATAAATCCAACATCTTTTTTATCATTTGATTTTAATGTATAATTCACTGGTTCCAACATATCTATTTTATCATTAATCCCTTCATCTATTTTAAAGATATCTTTCTTTAGAGAGATATCTGAGTAAGTATACCAGTAGGTAGCGTATGCGGCATATCCAGATTTTACATAAAATTTAGCATTCACGTGAATGCGTCGTGTTGTCGTACCATACCCATAACCATATATTAAAGAATCACTTCCACGTCTATATATCGGATCGATGTATAGATTATATGATGATGATGTTGAACCTGTTGGTCCAGCATTAAAACCTATACACGTATTATAAGAACCCATTGTAAAGTATCCTGTCTCATAACCTAAACAAGTATTACGGACACCAGATTTACAAGAATATAATGCTCTCGCCCCAATTACTGTATTTATTTCAGCAGAGGTTCCGTTATACCCAGCATTCATACCGATATATGTGTTATGGTCAGCGGATGTATTAGATAGCTTTCCACTTTGATAACCAAAATATGTATTTCCCGTTGTGCTACCATTCCGTACACCACCGAATCCGCTTTGATAACCCAGATACATATTAGTATTTGAACTACTAATAGTTACTTGATTTATACTTGGTATAGTAATGGTTTTATTTGATGGAAGTGTAAGTCCACCAGTAATATCTCCCGTTATAGAACTAAATGAAGATGCATTTAGATTTCCAGTAATAGATAATGATCCATTTATTACTACACCCCTAGAAGTCATATTTCCATAAATCAAGGAACCAGATCCAAGTCTTGATTTATCAATATATAATCTATCGCTGTAGGTACTTTCTGATGATGTTGGTCCCGCTTCATATCCAATTGATATATTTTTTGATCCACTTGTTTGCCTTCCCGAAAAGTAACCAATTGCTATATTACTATGACCAGATGTATTATATCTTCCAGCAAGTCTCCCCAAAAATATATTATTGTATCCTGAAGAGGTAGAGTATCCCGAAAACTGACCTAAACATACATTATTATGACCTATAGTAATACTATAACCGGGATAATATCCCATACATATATTATAACTACCTGTTGACAAGCGACTCAAAGCGTTCCTCCCCAAACCGACATTATACGAAAACGGTCGGTTTGATGATATACTATAACCGCGACATGCTTCATGACCTATACCAATATTATACGAACCACTCCTCAAATACATTAAAGACTCATCCCCCATTCCTATATTATAGGCACCGGAAGTATAATATCCAGAATTTTTTCCAATAAAATGATTATAATCACCGCTAGACTCTTTTCCAGCACACGAACCAATACCTACGCAGTAAGAAAGGGTTCCATCCCCACTTGTCCCCTGTAAACTATCTTTTCCAATACCAATATTATAAGAACCTTTCACATAATAACAATTTTCACTACCTATACCTATATTGTATTCTCGGGCATTATCCATTGAATATAGATTTCTATAACCGATCCCTACACATGAATTTGAAGTATTTGTAGTGTATAAATTATCTAGTCCAACCGATGTATTTTTAATACCAGTTGTTAAATTGATACCATTTGATGCTCCAATTAATGTATTTTCTTCCCCTGTAGAAATATTCATTCCACAATTATAACCAAAAAGTGTATTCGCCGTACACCCATCTGTAATATCTATATGTGAAGAAAATGTCCCAAAGATAGTAGTTTTACTTACACCTGTAAGATTTACAGCATGTGAATTATTGCTGAATAATAAATTATAATCAAAACTTGTCCTTCCTACACTTGGATTTACATCAATATTAATATCTTGGATAGTAAGTTCAGTTGCTGTTAGTGAACTTGTTAATGATCCACATGTTATAGAACCTTCAACATTTAGATTTCCACTTGAATTTGATCCATCTACAATTGTGACATCCGCATTTAATCTCATTGTATGTGTTGATCCACTTTGATTTCCATAGATTAACGAATCTGTATCCGTTCCAGTGGTGCTAGTAGAACTAGCATCTATATAAAGGCGCTTGTCCAAAGCGGCATTTGCCGTCGTCGGACCTGCGCCCCTACCAATACAAATATTAAGATCTCCAGTATTAATATTATATCCTGCGTCTTTACCAAAAAGGGAATTAGAATTTCCAGTAGAGATGTTGTATCCAGCGTGGTAACCTAATCCTGTATTATCATCACCATCTGTCAAGTTGTGTAATGATGCGTAACCAAAGGATGCATTCCGGTTCCCACCGTTTAAATATCTCGCCGACAACGAACCTGTCATTGTATTATATTGCCCTAGTTGCTTACCATTCCCAGTTCCGTTCCAAGCAATACGATGACCTATTAAGGTATTAAATAGCCCTGTTGTGTCTCCACTTCCGCTTGCCAGATCTTGACCGAATATAATATTACCATATGTTTCATTATCTGAAGTATCAAATATATCACTATCATGATTTGTAAGAGATATATTAGTATCGTGGTAGGAAGAGACACTACCAGAGTCTTCTATTCTTAAATACCATATTTTTCCATTAGTAGAATCGGTTTCTCGTTTGGGTCCGTGTATATTTATTGACCCCCCTTCTACATTAAGTGTTCCAGCACTACTCTCTTTACTTATTGTAACTGCCGCATTAAAACTCAATGTTTGTGCTGGTGATGAACTTTGATTCCCATAGATAAGAGAATCTTCACCTTTAGAAGAACCAGTTGTATCAATTATTAGTTTATTACTACCACTATTATTTGAATCAAAACCTGAATACCGACCAATCGAAATATTATAGTTTCCCGTCATATTTCTACCTGAATAAGATCCTATAAATGTGTTCATTTCCCCAGATATATTATGATAACCAGATTCATATCCAACCATAGTATTTTCATCACCGGATGTTCCATTATAAAATGCCTTACCACCATAAATACTATTCCGAGACCCTGTCAAAGCAGGGGTATCATTTATATTATTAGTATCTGATATAGCATTACTTGTTGTTATTTCTACACCCATGAGTGTATTGTAAATTGCCCCTGTAGATCTAGGTAATCCAGATGCTTCATCAACTATTTGTATATTTGTATCTTTGAAATCAGCTCCAGTTGTTCCAGGGGATTCTATTTTCCATTTTTTTTTTCTGGCAGAGACATTTTCATCTGTATAATGTTGTCCCCAAAAAACTATTTTTCCACCTTCAACAGTTAATGATCCGTCGCTATTTGTAGCGCTTATAGTCACACTCGCATTAAAGTTTAATGTTTGTGAATTTATAGTATCCTGATCACCTAATATTAACGGTGTTAATGATTCTCCTCTTGTTGAAATATATAATTTATTATGATGTGTGTTAGTACCAGAATCATCTGGTGGACCAGTATTAGGTCCGATAATGATATTTCTAGAAGAATCTCCTGCTAAGTTATAACCTGATTTATATCCAATCATAGTATTACCAGTATAATTACCACTGATACCTGTATTGTTTGTAGAAATGTTATATCCGGATTGATATCCTATAAGGACATTATATAATGATGTTGTGGATGTATATCCAGATTGATATCCGATTAATACATTTCCATTTCCCGTGGAACTTTTTCCACTTTGATATCCTAGAAAAACCCCATCGCTGGAAGTTGAAAGTTCACCAGCATTACTTCCAGCGAAAAGATTATTACTACCTCCCCGACTTTCGGTTTTATATCCTAAATATACATTATTATTACCACTATGTCCTGTTGTTCCATCTGAAGAACCATAACCAGAATTAGCACCTAAAGAAGTATTATATGATCCTTCTAAAAATGCTCCTGATAAATTTCCAACTGATACAGATTCCGTAGTTGTTGTACCGATATATCCAGATTGATATCCTATATATGTATTCCGTGTACCACTTGTATTTTTATAACCAGTATTAGAACCACAAAATGTATTAAATTCTGAAGATGTTGTTGAATCAAAACCTGTTTTATAACCAATTAATGTAATGTTTTTATTAGTACTATTCCTTACACCCCCACCGCTTCCAACTTCATAACCAAATAAAAAATTACTGTCATCTTCTGAGAAATCAAGATTAGATGGTTTACCAAGTTCTACGGCACCCTGACCGGTTACTTTTAAAGTACCCTGGAAATTCTGGTCTCCAGATATATATAAATCTTTAAAATATCCATCATAACGAGCATTAAAATTATTAATCTGTCCAATTATATACCGTGAATCATTCACTTGAGGAGAAAGAGAAACATTTTGACCCCCTCCAGGACTTGTTACGGTTATTAATGGTAGAGACGCTGATGAATAACCAAGTCCGCTTTTAATTATTTCAATACTCGTTATCACTCCAGAAACTTCACCAACATCCTCTACTGTAATTTTAGCTTCGGCAGTATACGTTGTTCCGAATGGTGATGCCGTAATATCTACTGTATCTCCTGATGAATAACCCGAACCACCATTGATTATATTTATACTTTCTATAAAACCCTTCTTAACACTTAAACCATCATTATCTATATTTGTTACATGTGTTTTATTACCTATATCAAATTGTATTGAGGCATCATTATTTGTATTGGTACTCTGTGTTTGAATGATTGTTTTATGTAAATAATTATCTGGAGTTATTTTTACAGTTATAATTGGAGGATTAGGTGCGATATTTTGAAGAGTTAATGTTGTTGAACCCAATGAAACCTGTTCACTTATAACCCCTATTTGACTCCCTTCCTGATTCGCATAACTGAATGTAATATTTGTTTGTGCTGGAATAATTGCTGTTGTAGCGTTTGAAATAGTAATGGTTGTTGTATCCCAACCATTAGTCACCTCTGTTCCACTAGGAATACCAGTCATTTCTTGTATATTCAGGGTAACTTGTGTTGGATTAGGTGAAATATTACTGAGAGATAATGTAGTTGATCCAACTGGAGTATCGGTATTTATAATCCCAGTTTCTGGAGAAGATTGACCAGGGTAAGTAAAAACTACATTTGTTTGAGATGGAATAAATGTTGTTGTTCTGTTTGAAATTGTGATGGATGTAGTACCTCTACCACCTATAATGTAAGTTGATGATGGTATACCTAAATCTACAGATGTTTTATATTCACTTTTAATTCTAATATTATCAGAATCATCTTTACCGATATTTACGTAATGTGTTTTTTGATTATTCGCTGAAGAATAAATTCTGTAGTGGTCTGATATATTAGTTACTATACTTTGAGAATTATTAATTAATATTGTTCCCGTAGAACTATCTGAAGTTAAACCAGTACCCGCGATAGATGTAAGGAATGTTGATATTGTTGGCATTTTTGAAGAATTGTTGGTATTGCTTTGTAGAAAAATTTTATCAGTTGGTAGACCCACATAATCAGAAGTATCCCCATTAATATCGTGGGTAGATAAATCAAGATTAATTGTGACATTACCACTCATACCCCCTCCCCCAGTTAAACCGGGTCCTGTAGAAAGTTGACCGGTGGTATAATTTGATGAATCAAAAGCTTTTATTTGGTCTAAGTTTGTAACTTCATCATCCATTAGAGCACCCGCAGCCTTAACATTGTTGTAATCTGTGACATCAGCACTGGGATCAATACTATTTAATTTTGTTTTATCTCCATTTTCAAAGGCACCTTCCGAAGGAGGTTGTTGAGCACTATCAGCTAATGCCCCTTGTGCTGCTGTCGCATAATTTGAAGAAGAAAATGCTTTTAGTTGTCCTAAGTTCCCCCCTGCACTAGTAACATCGCTTACCATTAGAGCACCTGCTGCTCGGACATTTATTGTATCTGTTATATCTCCGGTTATAAGATTATCAAGTTTTGTTTTATCACCATCTACAAATGCTCCTTCTGAGGGTGGTTGTTGAGCACTTGATGCTAATGTTCCTTGAGCTGCTGTAGCATAATTGGCATGTGAAAATGCTTTTATTTGTGGTAAGTTTAAAATTTCATCATCCATTAAAGCCCCTGCTGCCCTGACATTTGCTGTATTTGTTATATCTCCGGTTATAAGATTATCAAGTTTTGTTTTATCACCATCTACAAATGCTCCTTCCGAGGGGGGTTGTTGAGCACTTGATGCTAATGTTCCTTGTGCTGCCGTTGCGTAATCTAACGAAGAAAATGCTTTTATTTGCCCTAAGTTTGAAATTTCATCATCCATTAAAGCCCCTGCTGCCCTGACATTTTCTGTTCCTGTTACATTGGCATTGGTATCAATCGTATCAAGTTTTGTTTTATCTCCATTTACAAATGCTCCTTCTGAGGGAGGTTGTTGAGCACTTGCTGCGAGTGTCCCTTGTTGTGCTGTCGCATAATTGGCATGTGAAAATGTTTTTATTTGTGTTAAGTTTGAAATTTCATCATCCATCAGGGCCCCTGCGGTACGGACATTTTCTGTTCCTGTCACATCGGCATTAGTATCAATATTGGTAAGTTTTACATAATCCCCGGAAGTCATAAGACCAGAAGAACTTGCTGAAGAATTTGAATGAGTAGAAGCAATTGTAAGCGTTCCCGAATTATTTGTAATGCTTATATTTGAACCAGGTGTAAGGGTCGTAGTTTCAAGAGTCCCAGAAATATTCCCAATCAATATTTGATTGTTAGTATAAGATGTTTGACCTGTTCCACCCTTGTCTACTTCTATCTTATTAGCGTTCCAAGCACCTGTTGCGATTGTTCCCACTGATGTTATACTGGTATTACCACTCCATGTAGATAATGAAGTATTTTCAACATTTGTAAGTCCTACATCTGATTTATTTAATGTAACAACCCCCGTTTTGTTAGCAACACTTGTTACATTAGGGGCGGGATTTTGTAATACGGTATAATCTGCCATTGTTCCATTACTGCCACCATTATGCACGTAAGTTTTTGTTTCATCGGTCCTTATTACAATGTCACCTTGCTCTGCGGATAATGCTAACTGAGTAGTTTCACTAACAACAGTATATGTATTTGACAGACTTATAGATGGTAAATTTGTAGGGTCAATCTTTGATCCACTGGTGTAGGAAGCTGTCCAATCAATGATCTGATTACCACTTGGAATGATAGGTTTATAGTGAATATATGAGGCATTACTTGAATTAGTTTGACTCCAATCACTTTGAATATTAACTTCTGCTCCGGTAGCAATACCATTCAATTTTGTTTTATCACCATTTACAAATGCACCTTCAGATAGTTTGGATTGTAGTGATGATATTATTACGCCCTTAACTCCTGCGAGATCATTCAGTTCATCGTCCATTAATGCCCCTGCGGTACGGACATTTTCTGTTCCTGTCACATCGGAATTGGGATCAATCGTATCCAATTTTGTTTTATCTCCATTTACAAATGCTCCTTCCGAGGGGGGTTGTTGAGCACTTGATGCCAATGTTCCTTGTGCTGCCGTTGCGTAATCTAACGAAGAAAATGCCTTTACTTGTGCCAAGTTTGTAATATCACTCTCCATTAGTGCTCCAGCTGACGCAACATTTACTGCATCTGTGACATCCGCATTGCTTTCAATTGTATCAAGTTTTGTTTTATCCCCATTTACAAATGCCCCTTCTGAAGGAGGTTGTTGGGCACTTGCTGCGAGTGTTCCTTGTTGTGCTGTAGCATAATTGGCATGTGAAAATGCTTTTATTTGCCCTAAGTTTGAAATTTCATCATCCATCAGGGCCCCTGCGGTACGAACATTTCCTGTTCCTGTAACATCGGCATTGGTATCTATCGTATCTAGTTTTGTTTTATCTCCATTCAAGAATGCTCCTTCTGAGGGTGGTTGTTGAGCACTTGATGCTAATGTTCCTTGCGCTGCTGTAGCGTAATCTGAAGAAGAAAATGCTTTTATTTGTGCTAAGTTTGTAACTTCATCATCCATTAAAGCTCCTGCTGCACGGACATTTGTTGTATTTATAACAGATCCAGTGTGGAGGTTATCTAATTTTGTTTTATCTCCATTCACAAAGGCGCCTTCGGAGGGTGGTTGTTGAGCACTACTAGCGAGTGCCCCTTGTGATGCTGTCGCGTAATCTGAAGAAGAAAATGACCTTACTTCCCCTACGTTTGTAATAGTATTTTGCATTAGAGCGCCAGCCGCCTGAACAGTTGCTGTATTTGTGATATCAGCAGTGGGTTCAATACCATCTAATTTATCCTTATCCCCATCAACAAATGCACCTTCTTTTGGGGGTTGCTGAGCACTTGCTAATGAAGACCATACTAATTTAGTTTGTGAAGATACATCCATAGTTATTAAAGTATTAGGTATGTATCCACTACCACCATCCATAAGTGTGGCACCTGTTATTTCACCACCGGTTATTTCACCGGTCGTCTCGTCAGTTTGAATTGGTGTTATCGATGTTATTTTAATACTCGCTGGAATAATTTTTTGATTTGTTAAACTAGATTTAGCACCAGTTACATTAATAGTACTACCTGGTTCATTTGTCCAATTAATAATTATTTCTTTTGATGTAGGATTATATGAGGTTATTTCTCCTGTATAAAAAGTACCAGAAACATCGGTAACTAAAGTCCATCCCATGTAATAGTTATCTACAGTGCTTAAATCTGGGTCATTTGGTGCTGGAGGGGGTTTATAATTAGATAAAGTATATACATTTGCGTTATTGACAATAGTCCTTGTAATTTCAACAGATCCATGTCCCTGTGTTAATTTATATTGTGTTAATGTATTTGTTTCCTGTGATATACTAGAAGATAACTTTGCTTCTTTTGAACTTCCTCCATAATATTCATATATAATTCGTTTAGAATTTGGGTTTATAGTTTCTATAGTCCATCCATTATAATATTTGGCAAGTGGTAATGGGGTTGATATTGGTGAAAGATAGATACGGTCTTGTTCGGTAATGGTATGTGTACCTAGACCTGTACTGGTTTTACCCGTAGTATCAACACCATTTGTGAGAAGTTCGTCTGTATATAGTTCTAATTCAGTAACAGATGATCCAACCGTTCCAGCAGTTATCTTAATAAAGAATGTGTTATGTGTAAGTATTTCCTCACCCATATCCCCATCCATGGTATTTACAGTTATTTTCGCTCCTTCTTCAATTGCAGTTGGATTTATCGTTAGTTTCACTGGATTAGATGCTGTAACCGCTGATGAAGTGATAGAAAATGTATTTGAAGCACTACATGATCCATTTTCTTTAAGTGTACCTCCAGTCATATTAACTTTAGTATTTACATCTGGAATATAATTTTGATCATATCTACTACCACTTGTTATTGTTAATGGATTTGCATTATTAGCAATTAGATTGCCAGTATTATTTGATGATATGGTTATTTTTCCACCGTATCCAACACTAAGAATTTGGAGTGTTTGGAGAGCACTACCTTTATCTCCTGGTAATTCTATTGTATATCCTGGTGATGCTGTTGATGTTGACGGTCTAAAACCGGCGAAATTAGTATCTTTGAATACATTCAACCTTAGTTCTCTACTTTTAAGAATATTAAGGTTTCCTGTGGCATCTATTTTTAAACTATCATGTTTTCCACTATTTATATCACTACCTCCACTATTTGAAAATATAATTTCACTACCACTATATTGACTTGAATAACTTTTTTTATAGGTGTTTATATCAATTCCCGCAGAATCTATATATGTTGATCCCACATATGGTTGAAAAGATAAAACACCGATATGATTTCCATGAAAAGTTTCTATTTTATTTTTTACTGAACCTCTCGCCCTTTTAAATACTAAATCAATTGCTCCTTCTTCATTATCATTTGACTTATCAAATATAAACTGACCTGTATTTGTTTGATTATTTACTCCACTAATATTCTTGTCAGAGTTACATATAATTGCTTTATTTGAAAGTACATCTCCATCGGTTATATCAACTAGTTTTAATAAATTTTCTTGCTTTAATACAGCTTCTCCGGACCCACTACGATCGACTAATGTAAGGTTCCCCCGAAAAGAAATATCTCTTGGAATATCTATACTTCTTTCTAAAATAGTTCCCATAACAGCCGATGCCCTACTAATACTCAATGATGATGCCATTTTGAACCTCTATATATTATATTATTCTAAAAATATAAAATATAAACTATAAATATATTTATATGGAAGAAGAAAAGAATACTAATACCCGATTTTATATTCTCTTAGTTGTATTGATAATTTTATCATTGATAATTAGTTATTTTAATTATATTATGAATACTAATGTAGCCCCTCCTACTTTAGATAATTCTACATATGAAAGTATCTTAAAACATATAAGTTTATTAAAAAAAAGCAAAAAATTCATGAAAAAATAGGACTAAATTTACTTAAAAAAATATTATCTATTAATATTAATAAAAATGGAAGGAGAAAATTACAAAAACTTTGACCTTGTTGTCGGCAAAATGAGATCCTTTTTTAAGGATGTCAAAGGATTCGTTGAGGTTCATCCTCAGAACAAAAAAAGTATCTTAGCAGCATGTGAAGATCCTAAAACAATTGCTACTTACAATTATGAAGGTCAGATTTGGCCTCTACCTCAGACTGGTCAGATGTGGTTAGAACATTATCTTTTGGAACATCCTGAAGAAAATGGTTTCTTTTGCGTATCAACTTCGTATCGCAATGAACCTGATCCTGTCCCTGGGAGGCATGACCGCATCTTCCCCATGTTTGAGTTTGAATTAAAGGGTGGTATGGATGAACTAAAAAAGTTGGAGGGAGAACTACTTGATTATTTAGGATTTAATAGAAAGGAAGATGGAAGTTATCCTTCGGATGATTATGATAACGTTTGTACTACTTATGGACTAAATACTGAAACTGATGAACTTGAAAATGAACACGAAGAGAAACTAGGAGAAGATCATGGACCTATTTTCTTCCTTGAAAATTTCCCTGAACGGACCAGTCCTTTCTGGAACATGAAACTCCACGATAGTAAGAAACATTCTAACAAGATTGATGTTATTATGCATGGTATTGAAACTATTGGTTCTGCTGAGCGTTCTGTTGATCCCGAAGCAATGAGGGATACTTTCTATACCATTTCGGGTGGTGAATACTGTAATACTTTATTTGCACAATTTGGAAAGGCGCGGGTTGAGAAAGAACTTGAAGATTTCCTTACTAGTAACTTCTTTCCTCGTTCGGGTGGAGGTATCGGTGTAACTCGTATGATTCGTGCGATGAAACTATCAAATCTTATAGAATAAGTTATTCATTTTTAAATTCTTCTCTTAGTTTCATAAGTATATTTCCATGATTATTATTACCTTCATCCTTTTTATTAACTCCCCAAAAGGTATCTATTCTAAAACCTTTATGGACTAATAATTTATTATCCGTTTCTATTAATTTATCAATTAATTCTTTGTTTGACATGTAATATTCTCTTGTAATTTCCTCCATTATTTTTAATCTCGCATCATTCCAATCATCTCGTAAAGTAAAGTCATTTTCTTTAAAAGACGCTTTTCCTCCAAATTTTTTAGCAGCATTTGGTGTTAAAACATCACTTATATTTGTTGAGAGAGCTAAACGGTACTCTTCAACTTTCGGGTCATCATCCGATACTTTTTGAGCGTGGAAAGCATGTTCAACTGTAGGATATTCCATATCATTATATTTAAATGGTTCTGCTTTATTGAATGTTGATAACCATTTATTTTGCTTTGAACTACTGAAGTAATATAAGTTTTCTTGTTCTTCTTCAACATCTACTGGTTGAGGTTCTTCTTGTTCTTGTTCTTGTTCTTGTTCTTGTTCTTGTTCTGGTTCCGGTTCATGTTCTCCGATAGTTATTTTACCTTTGGGAACGAAGAATATTTTACCCTCTTCGTCTACAATTTTAATCATCCCACTAACTTCTTTTTCACTTTTAATAAACCCTGAAAGAAATACATTATCCTTACCTTCCCAATGTACTATATCTCCTTTAGTAAATGTTGGACCCTTTTCTTTTTCCTTTGTAGTCTCCTTACAATCTTTTTTTGTTAAATTATTCTTGAACCTTTTATATCCTGATATATATTGTTGGATTGATGCTTGAACAATTGGTGGATCTTCCTTTTCACGCCATTCTTTATTTTTAAGAATTAAGTTTTCTTTAACCATTTCATATAATGGAAATAGATTAACCTCACCTTCGCCAACTTCACCCCATAATTTTATTAATTGATCTTTAGTTTTATAACCATTACAAGATATAATATGTTTAACAATAGTTCCGATAGTATCTTTATTGTCTTTCTCTTTCTTAGGTTTTTTCTTTATTTTTCTCTTTTCACTTTCTACATTCATCCGAAGAGATACTTCTGGTTTTTGTACTGTATAGAAAGGTTGGAATGATTCAACAAGTTCTTTTATTTGAATATATTCTGTGTTCAAATTTTTTATTAATGATATATATTCGCCCCTTAAGATAACCTTTTGACTTTCTTCAAGGTTATCTATATTCTTTAATATTTCCCTACAGCGTTTTGTTTTCTCAACTCTACTTCTATAAAAGTTTTCAATATCTTTCTTTTTATTTTGAACATTAATTTTGTAAAATTTATCTGTGATGTCTTTCATTTTTTCTTCAATCTGTTTTCTTTTTTTAGTGTCTTCTTTAATACTTTCAGAAACATCCATGTATTCGTTTATTTTTTCTAGATTTAATCCAGTTTCTAATTCATTTTTAAGTAAATCCATATCTTTCTTATAATGTATGTATTTAGGGAACTTAATACTTATTTTCATACCACATTTTTCATCTTTATCTTTTCCCCCACAACTTAAACTCACTTCATCAAATTCTTCTTTAAATACTTTATTAGGAGAGCAACCTTTACATCTTAAAAAATTATCTTTTGTAGAAAGAAATTTTAATTTCTCATCATAAAAAATACTAATACTTTCTAAATAATGGTCCATATCATTTATCTTTGACATTATTCTTTTATAATTATAAATATATTAAAGTATGAACTCATCATTATTTTTAATTACATCTTTTAATTTATTAATACGACCTTCAAAATCAGCACTACGTTTTTCTTTATCATTTTTACGTTTATTAAGAAAATACAATCCAATTAAAATACATATTAATCCTAATAAATTAAAAAATGAATTATAGTTAAATTCATAGTTTATGTTTTTTTTAGGAATTATTTTTTTTTCAATTTTTAATTCAGGTTTTGAAAAAATAGAAGAATGATCCTTAAATATTTCATTTAAATCAACTAATTTAGGTTTCATAGTAGGTTATAAAAAAAAATATATTAAGAAAAGATATTAAACAAAATCATCGGTTTTTACGGATATGTAAAGATAAAATAACATACTTATTGTTAGTGTTACTAACCAGAATGGAACGATAGTTTTCTTATCTCCAACACCAAAATCTTTAAAATAACCTTTTTCATCAAAGCAAAAGGTTGGTTTATAATAATAAACTAATGCGTTAATACCTACAAAAAATAGGATTACTTTTTGCATCTTAGAATCAATATCAAACATTTATATATTACAAATATAAAATAATATACGTTTTATTCTATTCACAATTCCAATGGTATGTCAGCATTTTTTTTCGGCCGAAATCCATAACTGTGTTGTTAAATTTTTTACCATCTTCACATTGACACTGTTTTTGTTGATCACGAATAATACCATCAAGTCTTTTCATTTCTAATTTTTTAACAGCGTGCTGCCCGAACGCCGTTCCTGCTGCAAGCTTCCGGTTGCCTCGCATTCCAGGTCCTTGGAAAGTATCCGGTTCGCAGTATGGTAAACCATCTACTTCTAGTTCACATTCCGCCAAATCCGATTTATCAGTCTCACAAATTTTTCCATCTTTACTAAGTGTACATTTAAGATACCCTGTTTCAGATAAATCCCTGGAAGCCACCACAAAACGTTTATCGCAATTCTTAACATTTACATTATTATTACCGATATTACAATCACTCACTAAATACCCTTGGCAAAAATTTTCTTCTGGTTCTGGTTCTGGTTCTGGTTCTGGTCCCTTTACTTTTTTATTTTCACTTCCCGAAGACATAAGGTTACCCATATATTATATTATATTATTAATCTACTATAACCCAGTCATTTAAAAAGTAAATATCCTCTTCATCTCTTTCACGTTTGATATCTACCATAACTTTATTTCCATTGATTGTAATTTTGTAATCCGTCCGACTCTCTAAAAAGTTTCTTAAACCACCGAATACATTTTTTATAAAATTATTAATGTTCTTTTTTTTATTATTATTTTCAATGGTAATATCCCTGCAGCGAGTTTGTATGAAAAAATATATATCTGCTATCTCCATTTCCCCATTTCTGGATAGAACTTCAGTTATTTTTTCATTAATAATTTCCCCACCCTCTTCTTTAGAAATATTCCATTTATAATTTTTTCGGACCATTTTTACTTAAAATTAATATATTTGTCAAAAATTGTTAATTTTGATAAAAAAATAATTGGTAAAAATTTAAATATTTATTATATATTTAATAGTATTTTAATTACATATACATATGTTCGGGTGGTTTAAATTTATCTTCTTTCTTAGATAATAGAGAGTCTACCATTTCTTTATTAATATTTAATGGTAAGTTGAAATTATTTATTTCAAATGTTAGTGGTATTTGTTTATCATTAGTTGTTGTATGTGCGAGATTGTAAATATTTACCTTTGATATAATTGTTTCAAGACATCTCTTAAGATTCCTCACACCTTCTTCTTTTTCTGTTTGAGTTTCAATAATATATTCAATTGCTTCTTTTTCAAATATAATATCTTCGTTGTTAAACATGAAAGTTTCCATTAATTCTGGCAAGATGTAGTCATTACAAATCGCTATTTTATCTTCTGGTTTAAATCCATTGGTATTAATTACATACATTCTATCTTTTAAGATTCTATCTATTTTAGTTTCATCATTAAAAGAGAATATGAATAGAGATTTAGATAAATCAATGTGTACACCTGGGAAATAGTTATCTTGGAAAAGACTATTCTGTGAAGGATCTGTAAGGTGTGTCAATAGATGTATAATTTCTTCTCCCTTGAATGTTCCGCTAACTTTATCAAGTTCATCAAAATATATAATAGGATTCATACATTTTGAATCAATGAGAATATCTATTATTCTCCCCCAATGAGAACCTTCATAAGTATAAGAATGACCATCAAAGAATGCGGAATCAGATGCCCCTCCAAGTGCTATGAAAGCAAATGGTCTATTGATTGCTTTAGCGATACCTTCTTTAACCAATGTTGTTTTACCATTTCCCATTGGTCCTTGAAGGGCAAGGACATTACCTTGAGATGTTGGATTTTTGATCCATTTACCGATTACTTGTAGAATATGCATTTTTGCTTCTTTATGACCATAAATAGCATTATCTAGGGTATTGTATGTATTATACAGAAAATCACGTTTTTCTTCTATAGAATTTTTATCATTAATATCAAGGTCATTATACCTACCAAATGGAATTTTAATAAGACCATTTATCCATTTATCCATCTTACAATATTCTCCAGTAGAAACGTCCATTTCACTTAGTTTTTCAATATTTTCAATAGCAATTGATTTAGTTTTAATATTCATTTCAGAATTTAATACCTTAAATCTAAGGGGGACATTTGATTTATTAATCTTTTTAATTTCTTCAAGTTCATTAATATGTTTTTGCTTCTGATTTGGAGTTAATTCATGAAAATATTCAAGGTCTTGATCTTCTGTAATTTCATCTTCCATCATTTCAATAAATTGATCATCGTATTCATCATAATTAATTTCTTCTTCACTTTCTTCTTCACTCTCTTCCTCAGATCCATCTTCAATATCTTCTTCATAATCTTCATCACATTCACTATCTTCTTCTGAGATAAGGCTTGTATCACTATTACCTTCATCAGATAATTCTTCATCAGATAATTCTTCATCAGATAATTCTTCTTCAGATGATTCATCCTCTTTTTCTATTTCTTCTATTTTGAGATCAATGTTGGTATCCATAATTTCTTCAATGTTAAACTTTTTACCTTTTCGTGTTTTCTTCTTCTTAATTTCTGGAGGTAAAGCGCTCATAATAATATATGGTAGAAGTAGATCAACTATATTATTTCCTTGCTTATTCTTACCCTTCCTTATTTTTTTACTTGGTGATTTTGTTTTCTTAGGAGATCCACCCCTTAGTCTATCTATTTCTTTCTTTAATAGATTTTCATTAAAGTCTATAGTCCCGCTATCATCAATGAGGTCAGATAAATTACCATTACTATCAACCTTTTCAAAAACAAGATGTTTATCTTTTGGTTCTACTTCCTCAATATTTTTTTGTTTTGATCGTGTTATCATATTATGAGTATTAGATTCATCTTCCATTATATCCTTTTTGTTAATAATACTTTATAATATTTTTTTATATTCTTTTCAAATTTTAAAATTTGATTTTTATTTAAAAAAAAAGATAATAGATATTATATATATAATGAATAAACAATATACGGAACCGGAAACAAATAATGTTATTGGTGTCCAATTTAGTATTTTGGGACCTAATGAAATTAAATCTAGATCTGTTGTTGAAATAACAAAACACGAAACGTATGAAAAAGATACACCAGTCATAAAGGGACTTTTTGATCCAAGGATGGGGACAACAGAAATGGGTAAAGTTTGCTCAACATGTGGTCAAAACAATATTGATTGTCCTGGTCATTTTGGACATGTAGAATTAGCACGCCCAGTATACCATTGGCAGTTTATACAATATGTTTTAAAGGTCCTTAAATGTACCTGTCTCCAATGTTCAAAACTACTGATTAATAAAGATTCACCGATTGTTAAATCTTTAATGAAGAAACCAAATAAAGTAAGGTGGAATGAAGTTTATAATCTTTGTCAAAAAATTAATCGTTGTGGACAAGAAAATGATGATGGTTGTGGTGCTAAACAACCAGATAAGATAAAAATAGACGGTATGGATGGTATTACCGCTGTATGGAAAAAGTTAGATGATGCCACACTTAAAACACAAAAATTATCTATTGAAAAAGTTAAAGATATTCTTGAAAGAATATCAGATGAAGATGTTAATATCATGGGATTCACAGATACATGGTGTCGTCCCGATTGGTTGATTTGTTCGGTATTCCCCGTTCCACCTCCTTCGGTGAGACCTTCTGTAAAGCAGGATGATTCTCAAAGGATGGATGATGATCTAACTCATAAATTATGTGATATTATTAAGTGTAATAATACTCTTAAACAAAAAATAGAATCAAATAGTCGCATTGAGGTTATTGATGACTGGTCAAAAGTCCTTCAATACCATATTGCTACATTGGTTGATAATGAACTTCCCGGTATTGCTCAAGCAGTTCATCGTTCTGGAAGGGCACTGAAAGCAATCAGGCAACGTCTAAAGGGTAAAGATGGTCGTATAAGGAATAATCTTATGGGTAAACGTGTAGACTTTTCAGCAAGAAGTGTTATTACACCTGATCCAAATATTGAACTGGATGAATTAGGGGTTCCAATATCTATCGCAAAAAATCTTACTTACCCTGAGATTGTAAATGATTATAATATAGAGAAACTTAATGGTCTTCTTGAAAACGGAGTTAATAATTATCCAGGTGTTAAAATGATTGTAAAGACTGATAAAACAAATATAACAATAACAAAATCCAATATTGATGATATTGAACTTAAGAAAGGATATATTGTACATAGACATTTAATGAATGGTGATCATGTTCTATTTAATCGTCAACCTTCTCTTCATAAAATGAGTATGATGGGTCACAGAGTAAGAGTTATGAAGGGTAATACTTTCAGACTTAATGTTAGTGTAACACCTCCTTATAATGCTGATTTTGATGGTGATGAAATGAATATGCATGTTCCCCAATCAAATGCCACTGTTTCTGAACTTATGAATATTGCTTCTGTTGTTTATCAGATTATTTCTCCAAGGGAAAATAAACCAATCATTACAATTGTTCAAGATACTCTCCTAGGTATAAATAAACTTACAAAGGGAGAAACAATAACTCATGAGGGTAAGGGTGTGGATAGTTATTATTACTCAAACAATACGAATATTTATCCTATTAAGAAGAAATCAGAACAAATTGTTAAAGAAAATGTTGAAACATCATATTTTACAAAAAATCAAATGATGAATTTAATATCAACATTGAGTTCTTTTAAGAGAAAAAATGGTATGATACCTGAAAATTCCATTGAAATTAATGTAAAGGGTGAGGATGTAAAATTGTGGTCTGGTAAAGACATTATGTCTTATATTATACCAGAAAGTATTAACCTAACTATGAAAAATTCATCATATGATACTAATTCAGATGATTACTTGAACAAAGTAATTATTAAAAATGGAAAATTAATTTCAGGAAGTTTGGATAAAGGTGTGTTTACGAAAACATCAAAGGGTCTCATCCATACAATTTACAATGATCTTGGTCCTAAAGCAACAAAAGACTTTATTGATGATATGCAGAAAATAACATCGTATTTCCTTATTATAGAAGGATTTAGCGTTGGAATTGGTGATATGATTGCTGATGATACCACTAATACAAAAATCAAAGATGTAATTGAAAGTAATAAGTTAAAGATTGACGAGATTATGCAAGAATTCCACCTTGATATCTTTGAGAATTATTCTGGTAAAACAAACAATGAATATTTTGAAAGTAAAGTAAATAGTATTCTTAACAATACACTTTCGCAAACTGGTAATATTGGTCTATCTAACCTAGATCAAAAAAATAGAGTAACTAATATGGTTAACTCTGGTTCCAAAGGTAAGGCGACAAATATTGCTCAAATTGTCGCTTGTCTTGGTCAACAAAACGTTGAAAGTAAGCGAATACCATATGGTTATCAAGATAGAACACTACCACATTACAGTAAATATGATGATTCTTCTGAAGCAAGGGGGTTTGTAGAGAATTCTTTCATTTCTGGGCAAACTCCACAAGAATACTTCTTTCACGCTATGGGTGGAAGAGAAGGTCTTATTGATACTGCCGTTAAAACATCAGAAACAGGGTATCTTCAAAGGAAACTTGTCAAATCTATGGAAGATCTTAGAGTTGGTTATGACTTTTCCGTTAGAAATAATTCTGATTGTATCATTCAATTTAAATATGGAGAAGATGGAATGGATGCTTGTTCGGTAGAGGATCAAAGTCTTATTATCATTAATATGGATACAGAAGAAATATGTAAGGCGTTCATGTTTGAAAAAGATACAAACTGGGAAAAAATATTAACTAAGGAAGCATATAATAAAATTGATGATTCTATTGATAGTGATTTAGAAGAATCGTTCTATAATATTCTAGAACATAAGATATACATCTATAAACATGTATTTAAAAATAATAAGATTACAAACACCGTAAGGTTCCCGGTGCATATTGCCCGAATTATAACAAATGTTTGTCGTATGGAAAATGAAAAATCAGATATTTCACCAAGTGAAATACTGAATGATAATTATATTCTAAAAGAAAATTTGGATTCTTTAAACAATGAGATTCTATCAACTCTCATTGATGTACATCTTCATCCAAAGGTCCTTATTAAAAAGTATAAGATTCAAAAAGATGAATTTAAAACTATCTTAAATATTATCAGAGAAACATATGAAAGGTCTAAGATTGCTCCGGGTGAGATGGTTGGTGCTATTGCAGCACAAAGTATTGGTGAACCCGCAACTCAAATGACACTTAATACATTCCATTATGCTGGTGTCGCTGCAAAATCTAATGTAACACGTGGTATCCCTCGTTTGAGGGAACTGTTGGGGGTGACTAAGAATCTAAAAGCACCGTCTACTATTATTCGTCTTGAAGATGAATTTGGAAAGTTTCAAAATAAATCACAGTATGCTAAAAATAAACTAGAATATACGATACTTCGCGATATCGTTGTTAAAAATCAAATATATTATGATCCTAAGAATAATGATTTTGATACAGAAATTGAAGATGATAAAGGTATGCTTAAAATGTATAAGACTTTCTTAGATTTTGAGAATGGAGAAGATGCCACATATGAAGATAAATGCCCATGGATCATAAGATTCACATTTAATAAAGAACTTATGATGGATAGAGGTATTGTTATGGAAGATATATATATTTCACTAATGGAATATGATATTGACAAACTAGAATATATCTACTCGGATGACAATTCTAGTGAATTAATAGGTCGTATTTCAATTAAGGCGGAAATAAATGGTAAAGAGGATGAACAACTTAATGGATTATCAGATCAAAGTGATATTATCTCAATCTTTAAGAATATTCAAGAAGACATACTCAATAATGTTGTGATTAAGGGTATCAAGGGTATCACTAATATTGTAATGAGTGAACAAGACTACTTCACATATAATGGTGGTGAAATAAATAAACAAAAAACATGGATCCTAGAGACAGATGGTGTAAATCTATTGAATGTATTTAATTCAATGTATGTAGACTTTGTCAATACTTACTCAAATGATATTATTGAAGTATATAATTGTCTTGGTATTGAAGCAGCAAGAGAATTACTTATAGAGCAAATTACAGAGGTTATTGAATATGAAGGTTCATATATTAATGATAGGCATATTGAACTTTTATGTGATATTATGACAAATAAAGGTATTCTAACCGCTATCAACCGTCAAGGTATTAATAGGGGAGATATTGGACCACTCGCCAAATGTTCATTTGAAGATACAACAGATCAATTAATCAAGGCAGGTATCTTTGGAGAAAAAGATAAATTAAATGGTGTTTCCAGTAATATTATGATGGGTCAAATAATTAAGGCTGGAACTGGAATGTGTGATATATATCTTGATGAAGAAAAACTAATATCGGAATTATCCGATGTTACTGTTACAGAAGAAGACTTTGTAACAGTGAATAATAAAAACATAAATGATCTACTCAAAGAAGAAGTTATTGTAGAAGAGGAAGATGATTATTGTGAAAATGATGATTTCCAGTTCTCTATTTAAAAGTCTTACAATTATTAAGTAATGGTGCTGATTTAAGATGTTGTTTCGTAATTACATTTTCTATATTATTGCAAAACTCGCTTTGAGTCTTATTATTATATATATCATAAATATCATCCTTTGGTTTTTCTTCAACTTCTACTAACATATCACTTTCTAAATTTAATCCGTCCACATCACGACCACCAATTAATGTATTATTTTTTAATAAATTATTATGTTTACCTATAAAATCATCAGTACCTTTGTCGTTTTTACCTATATTCTTAATTTCTTTTTTATCATCGCTTGGACCTTCTTGTCCAGCAAATTCGTTTTGTCGTTTCTTTTCCAAAATAGCATTTATTAATTCTGGATCACGTTTTTTCAACATTTGTTCTTTTCTCATTTCTATTTCTTCCTTATTAACTTGTTCAATTATTTTCATCCTTTCTATTCTTTCCTGTGCTATCTTATTCTTTAATTCTTCTTCAACTTGTTTGATAACAGGTTTATCAATCTCGTATATATTGTCAAGTATAGAATTAATAGTTTTGTTGTTAATGTTCCTCCTACGTATAATTTCTACAGATATATGGTAAGATAATATACGTTGCCTTATCTCACAATTCAATATAATAAGTATCATATCTACATTATTTATAATTGTCTTATTTTGATTAAGGATAGTTTTGTATTTATCATATAGATAAAGAATAGCACCATTATCTTTCATTTCTTTTTCGTGACACTTTCTAAAGATTCCAAGAAATTTATCAATAGGACCATTTAGAGATTTTTCACAATCTTTCTTATTATTTATAAAATCATCAGGTTCCTTACAATTATCCATTAATCTTTCATAGATCGCATTTTTAAAGTTAGATGTTAATTCATTATCATTCATGATAAGATCTATTTTTTCTAAATATTTAATTCTCTTAAATGGTTTAATACCAAGTTCTTCTAATTTAGTATTAACCTTATTTTCAAATCCTGTATCAAATATGTCTATCCCCATACAAACCTTGAACCAATTAACTTTATATTTTATTAAATCACTATTTGTTATCTTTATATTTCCATCAACAAGGTCACTCTTCATATCTAACTTCTTACGTGTTTCTTCATATTCTTCAAATCCAGGTAATTCAATATCATTTACTAATTCAATCTTTTCTTCCATATCTTCAGTTTCACTTACCTTTTCCTCTACTGGTTCTTCTACTGGTTCTTCTACTGGATTTTTTTGCTCATCCATTTCTTTTTTCTCATTTTCTAATATATCACCTCCAGGTATTTGGATTTGAACTTCTTCAGGTTTGTTTTCGGGTTCAACCGGTTTGTTTTCGGGTTCTTCCGCTTTGTTTTCGGGTTCAACCTGTTTGTTTTCGGGTTCTTCCGCTTTGTTTTCGGGTTCAACCGGTTTGTTTTCGGGTTCATCCGGTTTGTTTTCGGGTTCATCCGGTTTGTTTTCGGGTTCAACCGGTTTGTTTTCAGCAGGATTACCTTCTTCCAATGGTTTGTCTTCATCTGGTTTGACTTCATTTTTATCTTCTGATTCTGGTATTGGATCCGGATCCGGATCCATGTTCAGATCTGGATCAGAAGGCATATCATCGGGTAGAGAAGTTATCTCATCGGGACTTTTATCTTCTTCGCCACCACCATCTTGTTGTATTTTATCATTGCGTGTTATATTACATTCCATAAGGTAGAAATATAATATATAGATATAATACTTATCTACATCTTTAAAAATATTTTCACATTTAAAGTCTTTATAAACAAAGTACATATCTTTTTCATTTATTTCATATAGGTCATAATCAAAAAGTTTACGTATCTTAGGTGATTTCTTAAAATTTTCATTGCTATTTATGATTTCTTGTAGTTTAATGTAATCAACCATTTCCAAGTAATGTTTTTCAGATTGAAGGGAATCAACTACTTTTGTAGACGGTAAATATTCTATGGTATCTCTCTCAAGTGTATGGAGTAATCTTGCCATAATGGGTTCAACATTACCACCAATTTGAAGGTTAACCTTTTTCTTTTTTTGTGTTTTCTTTCTTCTCTTATTTTTAGCGACGGTTCTCTTACGCCGCTTACTTTTATTATCTTTCTTATTTCTCTTTCTTAATGTCCTCTTTTCATTTTTATTTTTCCTTGAACGAGTCATCTATATAATAATACTTATATAAAAATAAAATAATATAGATAAAAAATTTATATTAATATATCTATATGATACAAAATACGAATTAAGTTAAATTGATTTATTAGTCATCGTCCGTCGGAGAAGACATATCCTTTTATTTAGGATATCATTAAATGATTATCTTTCAAAATAGCGTGGCGAAAGTTTTTCCACCCTTTATGGCATTTGCATAGTTTTTGCTACTTTTTCAATCATTGATTCTATTGCAATATCTAAATTAAACTTGTTTTTTATTAATAAATCAATCAATTCTTTTTCATCGGCGTCCAAATTAAAATCAACTTCATCGTTGAATGTTTTTTCAATTAAATGTCTTATAATTTTATCATCTAGCAATCTCTTTAATAATCCTTTTTTTGTAAGTAACATTTGATTTTTAGTAATTAGACTCGTAATTCCTTCATTAAAGCGAAGACTCATTTTATATATATATATATATATTATACTTTATTTTTTTTTATATGTGCCTTTCGCATCTTTTAATGCCTGTGTATATTTGTAATCGGGGTTTTCCTTTTTCTTTTCCTGGTAGAAAGCTTTTACGTGTTCAATCCAGGCAGATGTTTTTTTACCAGATTTTCTTTTTGATTTCTTTTCAACTTTGTTCTCTTTTATTCCTGCGGGATCAAGGGGACCAGTAGTTTCTTCATCAACAACTTTCCCTTTTTTGTTTCTAGGGATACGGGGGGGTGTTGGTTTTCTTTTTTTAATGGGACCACCTTTGGGGACTTTATCCCCCTTATCGTCACCCTTAAAAACATCTTTTAAACCATACGAACCACTCGTTTCTATTCCGGCAAGGAAAGAGTTAACATCATCCTGTGTATTTGCCTTTTTTCTAGCGGGTGCTTTACCTTTACGTTCAATACCGTAAGCGGCAGACAATATATTGGAAACAGCATCAACTCTTTCTTTTCTCCCCTTTTTAGGGGCAGTGCGACGGGCAGTGCGACCAGCAGCGCGACGGGCAGTGCGACCAGCAGCGCGACGGGCAGTGCGACCAGCAGCGCGACGGGCAGTGCGTCCAGCAGCGCGACGGGCAGTGCGTCCAGCAGCGCGACGGGCAGTGCGACCAGCAGCGCGACGGGCAGTGCGACCAGCAGCGCGACGGGCAGTGCGTCCAGCAGCGCGACGGGCAGTGCGTCCAGCAGCGCGGGCGGAACGTCTGGCAGTGCGACCGGAACGTCTAGCAGTGGAGCGACGGGCAGTGCGTCCAGCGCGAGTGGAACGGCGGGCGGTTGATCTACGGGCATTGGAGCGGCGAGTAGTTCTTTTTGGCATTACTTATAATATATACAATATAAAAATGTAGATAATCATTGAATTTTATTTAAATTTTTTAACGCTTTCATTAATTCATTAATTGAAGGTGTAAAATTATCATTTTCTTTAACTTCCTTCATTTTTTTATTATTTTTTTTATTTTTTGATATTTGATCTTTAATAGATGTTGATTTTATAAAAAATGGCGGTGTTGGTGTCGGAGTTGGTGGCGGAGGTGGTGGTGGGGATTTTTTTGGAGTTTGTTTATCTTCTTCATCTAAGAAATAGTATTCTTTTAACTTTACTGGTATGTAAGATTTTGACTGTAATATTTTCCAATTAAACCATATTTTATTATCAATTAACCAGAGACCATTCAAAGAAAGGATAAATACACCAAATGTTTTTATAGGTATTTTATCAACTATTTTTTTATTTTGATCAAAAAATAAAGTCTCATTTCCTAATTTAAACCGCATCCATTTATATGGACCTTTTTCTTTTATAAAATTATTAATAATAAACTGACCATAATTATTTTTAACATTATTTAATATAATTTCTAAATTATCCATAAACTTTCTAGTATCTTTATCGCATAGATTTTGAAATGAAAGATCAAGGTATCTTTTGTTATTTTCTTTATAATTAATTACATCAAATGGTATATACATATTGGGTGTTTGTATTGTGATTTCTTTTTTGTTATAAAATATAGGGATAAATGATATATTATTTGTGTACTTAAAACCCTTCTTAAATTTAATTAAGTTTTTATCTATATTTAAATCTTTATGATGTAAAATCATTTAAGAAATATAATATCACTATATATAATATATTTAAATAAGTATGAATTGTATTAATTGTTCTATTTGTGGTGAAAAATTAGATGAAAGTTATAAACATGAATTAAAATGTGGTCATGTTTTCCATTATGAGTGTCTTATGTTATCTTTTAAAACTATTAAAAATACTTCATGTCCATATTGTAGATCTCCCGGTAATCTTTTACCACTTGTAAATGGTTTAAAAAAAATACATAATGGTATCCATGATATGAATGGTTGGGAAACATATGAAAACAAAAAATGTTTACATATACTTGAAAGAGGAAAAAATAAAGGTATTCAATGTTCACGAAATTGTCATATAGGTATGGATTACTGTTTAATTCATAATAAAAAACATAAAGAAATAGACGATAATAATATTAATAATGGACTTAAATGATAAATGTTCTATATGTCTAGAAGATATGGAAAAATATACTGTAAAATCTTTATCTTGTGGTCATAAGATACATTATAAGTGTTTCTTAAATATATCAATGAGAAAAAATTTCTTCATAGAATGTCCGCTATGCAGGCATATTAATAATAATATTGAAAAACCATATGAAGAATCTAAAAAAAATTTAATAGAGTTTATATCCAATAAAGATAAAAATGGTATGAAAAGGTGTAAATGTAAGACAAAAGATGGGAAACTATGCAGAAATAAAGCTAAAATTATGAATTACGGTATGTGTCATATACACAATAAGGATTACTTAGATGAAAAATTATATCCATTAATGGATTCATATTTAAATATTATCTTACAACAGAGAGGGGGTATACATACTAAAATACTTCTTTTTGATATGGGTAAAAAAATAATAATGAAATATTGCGATGAAAATTCAACAATTGCTGATATATTTTCAAAATATTATGAGTTCTATTCTATAGAACTCAATAATGGAGAAACAATCGTAAGAGAATATGATAGATTTTACGATTATTATAAAATCAAAATACCGAAAAGGGACTGGTTAGAAGAATGTAGGGATAAATTTATATTTTTTTAGATAAGAGATAAGATAACAGATAAACCAATTAAGTTTATGTAACCAGGGTTTTTATTTACCGAAGGGAAAACTTTCGGCATAACCTTGGGCCATAATACCATTACTAGATAAATTAGTACTAGTTTAATTACAATAATAAATAATAATGGTCCTAGGTGATTATACCAATGATGGTGGTTATCTTTTTCTTCTGAAGAAGAAACGGAATCAACAAATTTTTCTATTAACATTTATATATATATACATATATTTTTATTAAGAAGATGATTTTTCTTCTTTAGGAAGAAGCGCTGTAATTTTTTCAAAGTATTCACCAATACCCTTTAATTCAGGTGCCCTGAAACCACCTCGGGCTGTAACTGCTTCAATAATATTTACCATTACCTGTAGATCCCCTACAGTTAATTCAACCTTCTGTTGAAGTTTTTCCTGATTTACTTCAGAGACAGTGCTCGCAACGTTACTATTATCTTCACTCATTTTTTTTATATTTTATTATTTGTAACTTTTTTTTAAATAGTTTTATTTTAATATTGTGCAGAAGATTTTAGAGGTCCCATATTTTTAGCGAATAACCAATCATGAATATTATTATCAGGATTTTGTGTTATTATACCCGGTCCATTAACAGGTGTATTATTAATCCCCCCATACGTATTATCATTACCTATGCATATATCTCCGCCAATATCCTTTATTCCTTTATTATTCCATGTACGATTTGATTTATTACAAAAGTATGGGTGATTAGGGTCTTTTGGTATGTTTGAAGGGAGATGTCTATTCTTTAACTGATCAATAGTAAAAAGAGTTGTCTTATCTATATCTATATGTTTATTGTTTAAGAACACTATTTCATAATTATTATAGTAATAATTATCTAAGATATCTTTTGTATTTTTGTCAAACATCTCATGATTAGATAATATACCACTACCCTCATATTTAACATCATATTTATCTAATATACTCGCAATACTACTTTCATCAATATCAATAAAGTTGAAATAAATTTCTCCGTCATAAGATACAATATCCATTGATAATTTAATTGTATAATACTTTTTAACTTCAAAAATGAAACAGTTCATGATACACCTATAATTACCATTGTCATCTTTCATTACATACATATTTTCAATAGTATTTATGAAAAATTTATAATCAGAGACTCTACTTATGCTATTAATTATTTCACTAATAATACTCTTTACTTCATTTTTCATATTCTCATCTATGATATCTTTTGTCATTATCCATTCATCTGTAATGTTTTCTAGAATAACTTTATCAGCAGAAGATATATCATTTAAAAGAGATAAAAGAGCATTCTTTTTCATTTTTTGAGTTTTTTCTTTCTTAATTTCACCAATAACCTCAACAGTATTAAAATTTTTATTATTAATATGGTTAAGGCAATAGAATATTATGAATATAGTTATCAATATTGCAAGCAACAAAAGCATTATATATATAATAAATAATTTAATTTTTATTTACCGATTATCACAAATTCAGCAATAAATCTTCCATCGGCCGCAAATATATTTTCTCCAGTAATATTCGTTATTTTACCCGATATCCTATTGATATTCGTTGGATTTATAGAACAGATATAATTTAATTTCTTCCCTTTATGAGTTTTAGAAACGGCGAGATTTGATGCCGTTGAACCATCTATATTTTGATCATTTGGAATAAAAATAGACCTACCGATAGTTGATGTATTTGATACAGATTTTATTTCAAACTGATCAATTGAAAGAATAAATCCCATATTATCACCATCCCCTTTACTTGTTTCACAATAATAAGTTGTTAATGAATCTAAATATACCTCAGAATGTTTGTCAACTATAAGACTTTCTGGAAGTGCTACATCAAAGGTATTGACGGTTGTCGTCATAGGGACATTAACTACAATTGTTTTACTTTCATCTCTTTCAAAAGAATATTTAGTATTTGAATATAATTCTTTTTCCATTTATATTCTAATAATAAAAAAATTTTAATGATAAACTTAATAACTTCTACATTTTGAACATTTCTTTTTTATTTTGGATGAAATTAGTTATAAATCGGTATGATTCAATAATTTGCTCTTGATTTTGTCCACCTGTAATTATCACTTTTCCACTTTTAAAAACAGCAATAGTAACTTTCTTACAACCTCCATCGCCATAACCATCTCCCTTACCATTACACATATTTTCACATTCACATATACCACATGTGTTATTGGTATTAATAAAGTACTTAATATTTACACCCGGGTAAATACATGGTTCATAAGAAGAATATATATCATTTCCTATAATTTCATAATGTAGTTTTTCTCTATTTATTTCAAACCCCAAATCAAAATCACTATTAATCAAAACAATCTTATTTTCAATAAGTTCAGAATATTCACCAATCACATCAAAATCCTTGAAATATTGAATAAGTTTCTTTACTAATTTTCCCGCTTGATTTTCATTTTTTAAACCCGTTATTTGAATTCTTCCATTATTAAACAGTTTTACGTTCATAATTTTTCCATCATGTATTACGTGTATCGTTGCTTGATTATAAAATATCTTCTTTTGCTTTTTCTTTCTTTTCTTGATTAATGATTTTTCGGAAAATCCACGCGGAGGATTATTACATCCATATTCAATATAAGGAATGTATTTTTCACTAATAGGCAACTGTTTGTATATTTTTTCTAAATCTATTATTTTTGATAATTTTAAAACAGAAGTTATGGTTGATATTCTTAAATCATTATCCATTTGTTTTCAAATATGAATTTTATTTATCCTTTAAATATTATTCAAATTTATTTATTTTTTTTTAAATATATTTTTAAACCTATTATTGTTTTTACCCGGGTAGGGTTTTTTAGTTGGTGTTTCTTCAACATCCTCCGGACTCCTAACCTCCTCAGATTTTTCTTCAACACCTCTCTTGACAATATTCTCATTGGTATTCTCCTTCTTCTCATTGGTCTTGGTATCCTCCACCGCATTAGTATCATCACTCCCACTCCCTTGCTCGTCCAATTCACTAGGAGTAGTCCCATCTTCATCTTTCACCGGTTTCTTCTCCTTCTTCCCCGCCTTCCCCGTCTTCTTGTCGGCAACCTTGGGACTCTCACCCGCTTCTGGGGACTGTTTCTTCTCGGTAACCTTGGGACTCTCCACCGCTTCTGTGGACTGATTCTCGGTAACCTCGGGACTCTCCTTCTCCTTCGCCTCCTTCTCCTTCGCCTCCTTCTCCTTCGCCTCCTTCGCCTCCTTCGCCTCCTTCTCCTTCTCCTCCTTCTCCTTCGCCTCCTCCGCCTCCTCCTCCTCCTCCTCCTCCGCCTCCTTCTCCTTCGC
>Ga0206126_10000554_pt1 | contig 49589 bp, 32 predicted proteins | sample Helgoland_Spring_5_FD_148621 | JGI IMG/M metagenome (GOLD analysis project Ga0206126, IMG submission 148621) | Pelagic subsurface seawater microbial communities from Kabeltonne, Helgoland, North Sea - Helgoland_Spring_Bloom_20160412_1 | ecosystem: Environmental > Aquatic > Marine > Epipelagic ...
CCACACCGACGGTGTGGGCGCGCTGGTCGCGCTCCCGGACGACAAACTAGCGTCGGGGTCGCACGACAGTACCATCAAGATCTGGGACGTGGCGACGGGGCAGTGCGAGCGCACGCTGCACGGCCACACCGACTGGGTGCTGGCGCTGGCTGCGTGCGCGGGGGGCAAGCTGGCGTCGGGGTCGGACGACAAGACCATCATGATCTGGGACTTGGCCACGGGCCAGTGTATACGCACACTGGAGGGCCACACCAAGCGCGTGGAGTCGCTGGCGGGGCTCCCGGGTGGCAAGCTGGCGTCGGGGGGGGCAGACAAATCCATCAGGGTTTGGAACGTGGCGACGGGGGAATGCGATTGCACGATGAGCGGCCACACTAGCCGCGTGTTTGCGCTGGCGGCGCTGCCGGGTGGCGCGCTGGCCTCGGGGTCGGGGGACCAGACCGTGCGTATTTGGCACCCCGCGCCCGTAGTATAGTCCCCCCCCCTGTGTGACCCGATCAGGAATGTCAGGGAGAACTTAAATGTGGGTGGGATAACAAGAGGCGATGTCGGGGGTCGATGAGAATCGACCATATGTTATGACAAGCAAATGCATGAACTGAAACTGACCGGTCAATGGGATCGCGATCCGACATTACAAAGACGGATGATGGTGTGACAAGCAAATGCATTAACTGAAACTGACCGGTCAATGGGATCGCGATCCGACATTACAACGACGGATGATGGTAACTATCGATGTGTGAATATCAAACGCGATCGGGATTAAGTGGTTGGAAAAATATATAAAGTGGGCGAAGGAAGAGCTGCATCAGCCGCCGCGGATGAACGCACTGAAGCGCGGAGGGGAATAGAGACAATTCAGGCACGGTGATCCCAGCGCGTGTAGCAAACCGCGTGACGAGAGATCTTTCACCTTATACAGAGTGGGTGAATCAAGAGCCGTCGCGGACCAATGCTGCGAATAGAGCCAAACCAGGCGCGGTGAGCCCAGGGTGTGGGCCTTTCTCCAGCGACAGCCCAGTGTAGCAAACCGCGTGACAATCGATCGTTCATATTCTTGCGTATAAGGTAATAGGAGGCGTGCGAAGCATGTGTAACTACGTATGTTACATCATTACCACACCCGACGATAGATATACCTACTGCGGGATCACCAATAACCCACACAGGCGCTTGCGGCAGCATCGAGGTGAAATCGTCGGTGGCGCGCGCTACACGTCTCAACACGGACCCGCGTGGGAATATTTGTGGCACGTGAGGGGGTTCGGCGACGATAAGTCGTCGGCCCTCTCCTTCGAATGGCACATGAAACGTAGGGGTAAAGGCAGGTCCGCGTGTTGTAGACGGGCGAACCGTTTGGCCGAGCTAATGAGGCGAGACCGCTGGGCCCACCTCACGGTCGCCGTCGCTTCGCGCGGCTCCGCCTTACTCGGCGCTCGGGGGGTGGTCGCGGACTCTATGGTAACAGACGCTACGGTGATTACTACACCCACATAAGACCCCCCCCCATCGGTCGCATGGCCGCCGACACTGGAGGGTCTCCCTATTGATACAGATACGAAGTTCCCCATTGAAAAACATTTATCGAAGTTCTTTTTTCCCCATTTGAAAAATATTTATCGTTTTTTCCATAGATTCTGGTATGCGTATCCATTTTGGTTTATCCTATTCTTCTTCATATCGTCCCCAGCCTGGGATATCGACCATTCTCTCTTACTCGTTCTCTCTCGCCCCTCTTGTTCGGCATGGATCGACGGCGACCGGCCGATCTCCTACAGGCCGCCGACCGCCACCGCTTCACCATCGTCCAGTTGATTCTGCTTGCCGGCGTCAAAAACGCCTCTACACAGGCTTACATGCGCGATTACTACGGACCGATGATGCGGGGAGTCGAGGGCCTGGTCCAGTGGCTGCTTCCTGCTATGATGTACGCACCTGCATCGTCGACCGACTTTTCTTACTGCACGGGACAAACCTTCTTTGTGCAGAGTCAACTCCGTCTGGCGTGGGTCCAATCCGCGTCTACACCGGCGTCGCAGCAGTCCCCCCGGCGTGTCCGGTTTCGTAGCACGAAATACCTGCGGCGCTTAGTCGAGACGTGTCGCGTCGTGTTCCGCGGTCGAACTCGCCTCCCGGTCCCTACGACTGGGTCGGAATACGTCCAATTGTCTCTGCGATTGACAAACGTGATCAAGCTATCGTTCCAGCGCATCGGCGACTACACGGCAGCGCGAATTTCACGGGCCGTGTTATGTTCCACGCCCATCGTCACGGTAGGGTGGGAGCACGTTTCATGCTGGCAGATACACGGGATCTCGGCGGACCAAAACGGCTGCTTCTGGCGCTTCGTGTTCTCGCACGGCCATGCACACACGGCAAAGGAATACGCCCGCATCATGGGTTGTGTCCAGCCGGAATTGATTTCCATGTGGTACTGTCTCGATAAAACGAGACGCTGACCTTCTACATCCGATGGGATGCGACAGACACCAGCCAGGGAGGGATGTCACCGATGATACCCAAAATCCCAATATCAAAAGGCGTTTTGGCAATCTATTATCAAATATCAAACACGTCCTATCGTCTCTCGTGTGGCCCCCAATGTCGTGATGGAATTGGTGTAAGGTCCCGTCCACGCCAGCTTTGCCAGGTGGCAGTCTGCCCCCCACCCTCCCTCCCCCCGCAAGCGCCACCAGGCCCGACACGCCACGACCAAGTGCCGGTAGCGTCTGTTCGCACTGTCCCTTCGCCATGTCCCAGATCTTGATGGTCTTGTGAGACGCCGACGCCAGCTTGCCGTCCGGGGGCTCCACCAGCGCAGCCGCGTAGCTGGCGTGGCCCTCCAGTGTGTTTATGCACTGATCCGTAGCCACATCCCAGATCTCGATGGTCGTGCCGACCGACCCCGACGCCAGCTGGTTGGGGGCGCAGATCCACTCCCGGGAGGTGAACGAAAAATGTACAAGATAGTTTTTACGGGGACTATGTTGAACCGCGCATATTTGTTTAAGATATCGGTGAAGATCCGCTCCTCATGTGTCTCCACCGCCTTCGTGAGACTCTCAGGAAAGCGTGCGGATACGACGGTGGGGGGGAGACACGGGTCGGTATCCACCGCGCGCCCGTATCGAGCTCTAGCAATAGCATCCACCGGGCGCACCGGGAGGGCCGCATGCCGGCGGGTCGACGGAGCGATTCCCGCGCGTGTACCACGTGTGGATACCAGGTTTTCGGCAATCGGCTCTTCTGTCGTAAGGATGCGAACGGCTTGCGATGTAGTGCCAATGCATACGAGCGCGGGCCACTAGAGATCGCGGACGATCGTGGTGTCCGTGGGCGCGGCGAGTTGCCCCCCGGGGTGATCGAAGGCGTCCGGCGACTGCGTACCTCAAAACCACGTGCCGTCCACTCTACTACGACTCGTGGAACTCGCCTCCGCGAACAGACGGGTGGCAATGGGACCGAACATCTCGTGGAGTGAATCGCGCCATAACCGCGCTCGACCCTGTGATGCTATCGATTGGCAATGTATGTGGGATTCCCTCCGCGTCATGCCGCTTGGTGGGTGCGTGTAACCACGTCGTCTCGGTAGCATGCCCCCGGGCACGAGGAACGGGTGGTCGGCGCGAAGGATGGGCTCGAATGCGAAATTGGTAGACCCGACGCTTCCGCCGCCGTGGTCGCTGAGACCGAACTTCGTCTCCACTCGCAGCACACATTTTATCCAGGATCCAGTCGGATCGTATAAGACGATCCAGTCCCCTGGACGGCATTTAGTGTACAGCGGCGTCTCGCATACAATGCCGATGCGCGCACCCGGTAGGCGGAGATCGCTGTAGACACACACACCGCGCGTGGTGCAGTAGGTCCGGAACGCACAGCGAGTCCGACCCGCTCGGCGGGCTCCCCTACGAACCCTCGCCATCATGCAGTTGTGAGAGTTGGGATAATTCGGAGAATTCGGAGAATTCGGAGAATTCGGGGAATGACAATACGAAGTGAATGGCGACAATCTATATTTATACCACCAGGGTTCCTGTTTTAGATTTCTGAGGTACATACGTAGGGCTGAATCTCTGGATTATCGCGAAGAATTGGAATCTCGCCATACGGCCGTCGGCTGCGTCGCGCTCGGCCCTAGCCACGGTGGGACGCGCGTCGACGCCTGCGTTTCGCCCCTTTCTTGCCCCCCGCGTCTTCGTTGCTGACCACAGGCCCCCACAATTGCCTGAAAGCCGCGATCGTGAGGTCACACCACGCACCGGCGTCGACCCCCAAGACGACCAGGTCCCCTGTCGTCATACAACGATCATACGGACACGGTAGAGTCCACGGGAAATACTGTGTGCTACCGCACTCTTCGAACAACGCGATGACATCAGACTGCTCGCGACAAACGAACCGTGTCGACCTGATGGTGACGTGGGTTGGGACGAGTTGGTCGACACACACGATACTCTGGCTACATACTCCAGATTGTCGACTCACTCGGACGGCATTGTGCGTAGTCATCGCATAGCAAGCAAGATCCTCGGACGCGATCGCTACGAAAGCGACGGTGGATTAAAACGAGTTGATACTTTTTTTTCCTGAAAAAACATAATTCGTGCTTTGTAGACATTCCGATCGGATCCGTTTTCAATAACATCTATCATGAGCAATACAGTCGATACTCTAGCATCCAACTTGATCGCCAACAGAGACGAATTGGCCGAGGCGACGGCCAAGGCGAGGGCGATTCGAAAAGCCAAGAAGGAGATTGAGGAAGCGCTCGCGAAAGAAATGTCCACACAGGGACTGCAGGAAGTCACATCCGGTGGACATCGCATTCATTTCTCTAAACGCATCGCATTGGATCCCAAGTAGAAAACAACACAATAGGAATGTTTGTGTAAGTAGGAATCATATATTACAACCTTATCATGTCACGCGTGACACGCGCAAAAATAAAAACTACAACGTGACGGAAGTCCACCGCGTAGCAAGATGCCGACCGACTGCGGTCCGGGTGGTGAGTTCCACGGCGTCTGTCGTCTACCGCCGTGCGACGATCCGGTCCCTTACCCAGAAAACCAATTCAAATTCGACGAAGAGTACGAGACGGATCATTACTTTTCGTGGGTACCACCGCTACCTTTGACGTTGACCAGCGAGCGTATCGTCACGCGGAGTCGACCCCGTTGAAATGAAATACGTATAGCCCATCGCGCTCGAAATCTCCCGATGGCATGTGGACCAACAATCCACCGCACGAGACCGTGGTCGCATCAAGCGCCCTGCCGCGCGCGTGGTAGCCTCGAGGTGGAGCAGACGCGGGGCTCTGGTCTCGCACGCGCTGAATCCGGACATGGACACGATCTCCGACGTCCAGTTGAAGCCCACGATTGATGCTGCGAATCGATCCGAGTGTGTGTGTGCGTGTTTTTTTGGGGAGGCGCTGTACTGTCGTGAGCGGATGGGGGTACGGACATATCGAATATACTGCCGTCGTTACACGTGGCTCGATCGATGGCACCGAAACGATCGATGCGTACCACTGTCGCGACCATCTCCCCTCGAGATCCGCCGAAATGCGAGTGGCGTGGCTACACAAACCCAAACGAGCTTCTCAAAAAACAAGAGGGACTATTTTATTCATAATGATACACTAGCCATTATTGTATAATACGAGAGCTTATAAAGCAACGGGTTCCGTGGGATCCTAGTATCGATCGCTCTTTTTAGATCGACCTCGACTTCTTGGGGGAGATATTGTCACACCGGATACCCGCCGACGGATGGGCGGGGGGGTGATTCGGGGCGCGGGTGTTTGGTGCTTGTGAGCGCGGACTTGGTCGCGCGCCGGTCGGCGAGGCACACCACTTCTGCGACGATGGGCGGCCCGCTGGCGATAGAGCTGCTGGCGATGGGCGGCCCGCTGACGATGGGCGGCCCGCTGGCGATGGGCGGCCCGCTGACGATTGGCGGCCCGCTGACGATTGGCGGCCCGCTGACGATGGGCGGCCCGCTGGCGATGGGCGACCCGCTGACGATGGGCGGCCCGCTGGCGATGGGCGGCCCGCTGACGATTGGCGGCCTGCTGACGATTGGCGGTCCGCTGGCGATTGGCGGTCCGCTGGCGATGGAGCCGCTGGCGATGGAGCCGCTGGCGATGGAGCCGCTGGCGATGGAGCCGCTGGCGATGGAACCGCTGACGATTGGCGGCCCGCTGACGATTGGCGGCCCGCTGACGATTGGCGGCCCGCTGACGATTGGCGGCCCGTTGGCGTTGGAGCCGCTGACGATGGGTCCGCTGGCGATGGGCCCGCTGGCGATGGGTCCGCTGGCGATGGGTCCGCTGGCGATGGGCCCGCTGGCGATGGGCCCGCCGGCGATGGGCGCCCCGCCGACGACGGTCGCTCTTACGCTGACGACGACTGCGCTGGTAGGTGGCACGGCCTCGAAGCTGGCCAGACCCTGTTTCGCATCGTAGATGATGTGTCGTTTCAATTTGTCGAGAGAGGGGTCGAGCCCGTCCAAAAAGCCATCGTTGGCGTCCAGCGCGCGCCTCAGTAGTATCCGGTCCGCTTTGTGTTTATCGCATTGCGGTCGAGTGAGACCAGGGGCATGGACCCGGATTCGACTGCCCGGGCGGCGCGCTTGTGCGACCAGTACCGCTGCCATGCTGGCCTGAATCTTGCTCCGTTTCATTACCCGCTCCTCTCCTTTCTTTGCGTTTTGCTCGCGCGCCATCGCCCGCTTGTTCGTTTCTATCGCTTGCTTCTGCACCTCTGCCGCGTGCTTCTGCGCCCCCTCCGCTTGTAACATATTGTCCCTCGCGGCGCGTCGCATATCCTGTATCTCGATGTCTTTCGCGCGCTGTGCATCGAGGTGCGATGCGATCGCCTTGTCAATCGCAGCGATACATTCCCGGCGTAATCGAGCACAACCAATCGCGTCCATGGCGGTCCGGTCCTCTAGTGCGTGGGGTAAGCGAGTTTCATTAAGAGACAACGAAGGCATTCGAGTCGTCTGAAAATACTAAATTTAGAAAAGCATCGACCTCTCGTTCTATATTCCATATATAGAGATATAGACAAAAAATCGTCACCGTGCCTTCTTTTCCCCCGATGTTGGTCTGTGATTGTCACACCGCGCTGCGACGGATGATCTCCATCATCCCCGCCTGCGATCCGGATGGAGCTCCGTCCGCGCGGCTACCGAACGTGCGCTTGGCGAAGTCCGCGTGCGCGTCGGCGAGCCGCACCACCTGGGTCGGTCCGGGCCACCCCTCGACGTGCGCCGCGTAGCGCTCCTCGTGCAAGTCCAATACCACCAACACCCCCGGCGCCTGCGCCGCGTGGATCAGCCGGAAGAGGTCGTCCAGCCACGGCGAATCGCCCTGCTCCTGGAGCCACGGCACGTGCAGGCGGGCGAGCGCGCCGCACGCCGCGTGGACCGCGCGCTGCTTGGCCAGGTCGCGGTCGAGCGTGTCGGGCGCCCGCCACGGATGGCCGTCCTCGGTGTGCTGACCACCGTCCGTCTCCCAGTACGCGGTGAAGCCGCCGCGCGCCACGGCGTGGTCCATGCGCGATCGCCCGAGGTCGAAGGCCGCCTCGGCGTCGAGCGGCACGGGGATCTGTCCGACGCGCGGGTCGGTGTCGTCGAAGAGCCGCGCGAGCCGCTGCTGCACGGCCGCCTGCGTCTTGTGGCGGCAGCCGCAGCCCAGATTCCCGTTCACGAAGTGGGAGACGGTTGTGGTGTGGACGTCGCGCTTGCATTTGCGGCAACGGAAATGGGGCTTCGTAAAAGCCCCCAACCCGACCAGCTGGTCGTCTGGGGTCACGAGATCGACGTCGCGGCGGTCGCAAATGCGCCGCAGCTCGGGCAGTCGCTGGTTCCACGCGATATTCCCCGAGCAGCCGCAGCCCAGATTCCCGAGCGTCACGAAGTTGCCGACCGTTGTGGTGTACACGTCGCGCTTGCATTTGCGACAGCGGAAATGGGGCTTCGTCCCAGTCGTCAGGCCGACCAGCTGGTCGTCTGGGGTCACGAGATCGACGTCGCGGCGGTCGCAAATGCGCCGCAGCTCGGGCAGTCGCTGGTTCCACGCGATGTTCTCCGAGCAGCCGCAGCCCAGATTCCCGAGCGTCACGAAGTTGGAGACGGTTGTGGTGTGGACGTCGCGCTTGCATTGGCGGCAACGGAAATGGGGCTTCGTAAAAGCCCCCAACCCGACCAGCTGGTCGTCTGGGGTCACGAGATCGACGTCGCGGAGGTCGCAAATGCGCCGCAGCTCGGGCAGTCGCTGGTTCCACGCGATGTTACCCGAGCACGCTGCACACCAATGGCCATTAGCGATACTGTTCAATGTCGACTCGAACGTATGCGAACACGCGTCGCACTGGAAGCACCGCTTCGAGTTACAGTTCAGGAACTCGTCGCGTGGGTTCCACCCGACGGCGCAGTCCCGCTTGAGCTTGCCCTTGGCTGTCTTGCCCTCGTAGCTGGCAAACGACCGCTCCAGCGGGACGGGGCGGTTCTCACACCGCTTCTTGGCCGCGCACGACCGACACAGGACTTGACCTTGCTTCGAGTGCTTCCAACTCACGCTGCGCTTCGCCCCGCATCCGCACACGAACGCGAGGCGGCTTTTCGCGTTCGTCACGTTCCCTTTCCACCACTCCGCCGTCACCCCCGACACGTCGACGTCTGGAAAGCGCTCGGCGACGTACGCGAGCCAAAGCGTCCGCGCGGCGTGGTCCCGCGGCCGCACGCCGCGCGGTAGTTGGAGCACGGGCTTCGTGCTCGTCTTGCTCCGCTTGGGGGCTTTGCGCGTCTCGACCCCCTCGCAGGCCTTGCGCTTCTTGCTCGTGTCGGGCGGACGGGGGGCTCCGCGGTCGGTCGTCGCGACCGGCTTAGCCGCGACCGGCGCCCGCCGCTTGGGCGACACAGGCGCGGCCCACAGCACCCGCAGGTCCGTTTGCCGCATGAAGATTATGGACCCAGGGATTACTGGAAGAATGGAACGGTTCTCGGGAAAAAAAATCATACGCGTCTGTAGTTTTCGCGCGCTGCGCGACGAGGCTCGCAGTCTCTCTCAAAACTCCCGAACGATCTCGAATGGAGTCCTGCCGCACTCGCGTGGCCCCGTCGCTGTACCTCGCGCGCGAGCTACTCGCGACCGAGCTGCTCACATACATCGCAACGTTCATGCCGCACCGCAGCCTGTGTCGATTGGACACCGCGGGTCGAGACATCCACTACGGCGGTCTCACCCGCCGCGTCTGCTTGCAGCGCGCCGGGACGTGGCTCGCGTCGAGCGAACTCCCCCCTCGCGCGGCACACATGGGCTGGGTGCAATGGTCGCGGGAAGTGCGTTTCTACGCGCTCGTGAAAGGGAATCGCTCCCGGCGCATCATCGCCGGAGGCTTCGTCGAAGGGCTCTCCGGCAACTTTTCTCTGGTGATCCGACGCGACGGGAGCGTTTTCGCGAACGGCGCGCTGATGGTGGACGACCCTCACGACGCGTGCACGACGCGCGTGCTGTGTCTGAAGGCCGCGGCGCGGTGCTTGTCCGGTCGGGCCGTCCAGGCCACCGGCTCGTCGCGCCACGTCCTCGTCCTCATGGAGAGCGGCGACGTCATGAGAATCGGGGATGCCGCGTCACCGAGTCTCGAGAACGACAGTCGCTCGCGCGACCTGCACGTTCCAGTGGCAATCGAGGGCCTGCGCGGCAAGGTGGTCGTGCAAGTCGCGGCGGGGGGCGCGCACAGCCTGATTTTGACGAAAGAATGTGGCGTGCTGACGCTCGCCAAGGGGGGCTGCATCGCACCGGGTGCATGCGGACACGGAGAACGCACTGTCCACACCGGTCGCCCCATGGAGATAGAAGCCCTGCGACGGGTGCGCGTGCGACAGGTCGCGGCGGGTGGCTACCACAGCATGCTGCTCCTGGAGGAAGGCGACGTGATGTCGTGTGGACTGGGCCTGTACGGACAACTTGGTCACGGCGATTACGACGACCGCCCCATCCCCACGCGCGTCGACGCGCTGCGTGGGAAAGGGGTGACGCACGTGTCCGCCGGCCACACGCACAGTCTGGTGCTTCTGGGGGGCGGGGGCGTGATGTCGTTCGGAGACGGGGACTACGGTCGACTCGGGCATGGCGACGAACGCTCTCGGCACACGCCCACGCGCGTGGTAGGGCTACAGGATCAGGTCGCGACCCAAATTTCGGCCGGTCACGGCCACAGTCTGGTGTTGCTCGCCGACAGACGTCTGGTGACGTTCGGGCGCAGTGGCTTCCGTGACCGGGGCATACCCGTCGCACCCCACGCACAGCTGACGCCCGCGTTTGTCCACGGTGTCCGCGCCTCGGCGGTCGCGGCTGGGATGGGTCAGAGCGTGATCGCCATGGACGACGGTTATTACATTAATACCTAAATCCACGGGCTAGCGCGGATCCCCAACCGATTTCGCACGATGCTTTTTTTTCGCCATGGCCGCCAGCGCATCCACAGCGCATCCACAGCGTTGGGGAGACGGGGGGGGGCATGCCCCCATCGGGTCCTTGCGCTGGGGTGGGGGCGCGCCTCTTGGCACGTGCGCGGGCCCCCTTCCCCACAACGGGGTGTGCCCCCGGGTCGGAACGCACGGGCGATGTGTGCGGACGAATCAACGCGCACGCCCCGCACGGGGCTCTACTACGAGACCGAATATGGGGGTAAGGATAGCCTCGATCTCCACACAGCCCTCGACTTTACTAGGAATTGCTCAACTACATCGTGTAATAAACGTCGTTGCAGCTTTTTTCCCAGATCGAAGGTTTGTTGAGACAAGAGAAACCCAAGCCTCATCGAGGATGTCTCTATCGCGCGTGTATCTCGACAAACCGGTCCGCATCCATGGCACGCGCGACGCGCCGCTGTTCTGCCGCGAGGATGTGATGGACGCCGCCGAATTGCATCACACTCGCGGACTCGGACACGTCTCCGAGAAATACACATGCATGTCGCGGTGCGAGACGGCGTCAGGGACGCATATGCTAGAATTCCTAACAGAAGCCGGACTGATGGAGCTCCTCTTTGGCTCCCGCTCGTGCAGTAAGGGGTTCAAGGACTGGATCTTCAACGAGGTGCGCCCGTCGCTCCGTCGCAGCTGGAATCGTACGGAGTCGGAGCCCGTGTGGTCAGATGATCAGATCCTCCTCCGGTGCGTGCAGCTGGCGACGACGCATTTCCGATACGATGCGGTTTTGATGGGCGTGGTGAAGGCGCGTCTCCGGAGATACTTCGCGACGCAGCTCCGTAATAACTAAAAAGCTCTATTTATACGCCCCCGCCCATCCCCGCCTGCGCTCCGGACGGAGCTCCGTTCGCGTGGCTACCGAACTTGCGCTTGGTGAAGCGCGCGTGCGCGTCGGCGAGCCGCACCACTCGGGTCGGTCCGGGCCACCCCGCGACGTGCGCCGCGTAGCGCTCCTCGTGCAAGTCCAGCACCACCAACACCCCCGGCGCCTGCGTCGCGTGGATCAGCCGGAAGAGGTCGTCCAGCCACGGCAACTCGCCCTGCTCCTGGAGCCACGGCACGTGTAGGCGGGCGAGCGCGCCGCGCGCCGCGTACACCGCGCGCTGCTTGGCCAGGTCGCGGTCGAGCGTGTCGGGCGCCCGCCACGGGTGGTCGTCCTCGGTGTGCTGACCACCGTCCGTCTCCCAGTACGCGGTGAAGCCGCCGCGCGCCACGGCGTGGTCCATGCGCGATCGCCCGAGGTCGAAGGCCGCCTCGGCGTCGAGCGGCACGGGGATCTGTCCGACGCGCGGGTCGGTGTCGTCGAAGAGCCGCGCGAGCCGCTGCTGCACGGCCGCCTGCGTCTTGTGGCGGCAGCCGCAGCCCAGATTCCCGAGCGTCACGAAGTTGGAGACGGTTGTGGTGTGTACGTCGCGCTTGCATTGGCGGCAACGGAAATGGGGCTTCGTCCCAGCCACCAGGCCGACCAGCTGGTCGTCTGGGGTCACGAGATCGACGTCGCGGAGGTCGCAAATGCGCCGCAGCTCGGGCAGTCGCTGGTTCCACGCGATGTTACCCGAGCACGCTGCACACCATTTTCCCTTAGCGATACTGCCCAATGTCGACTCAAACGTATGCGAACACGCGTCGCACTGGAAGCACCGCTTCGAGTTACAGTTCAGGAACTCGTCGCGTGGGTTCCACCCGACGGCGCAGTCCCGCTTGAGCTTGCCCTTGGCTGTCTTGCCCTCGTAGCTGGCGAACGACCGCTCCAGCGGGACGGGGCGGTTCTCCCATCCCTTCTTGAGCGCGCACGACCGGCACAGGACTTGACCTTGCTGCGATTTGTCCCAACTCACGCTGCGCTTCGCCCCGCATCCGCATACGAACGCGAGGCGGCTGTTCGCGTTCGTCACGTTCCCTTTCCACCACCCCGCCGTCACCCCCGACACGTCGACGTCCGGGAAGCGCTCGGCGACGTACGCGAGCCAAAGCGTCCGCGCGACGTGGTCCCGCGCCCGCACGCCGCGCGGTAGTCGGAGACCGGGCTTCGTGCTCGTCTTGCTCCGCTTGGGGGCTTTGCGCGTCTCGACCCCCTCGCAGGCCTTGCGCTTCTTGCTCGTGTTGGGCGGACGGGGGGCTCCGCGGCCGTTCGTCGCGACCGGCTTAGCCGCGGCCGGCTTAGCCGCGACCGGCTTAGCCGCGGCCGACGCCCGCCGGTGCTTGGGCGACACAGGCGCGGCCCACAGCACCCGCAGGTCCGTTTGCCACATGGAGATTCCGGACCCAGGGATTACTGGAAGAATGGAACGTTCGAAAAAAAACACACGCGCCAGTGGTTTTCGCGCTGCGCGACGAGGGTCGCCCCCCTCAAAAATCCCGACCGATCTCGGATGGAGGTCCTGCCGCGCTCGCGTGGACCCGCCGGTACACCTCGTGCGCGAGCGAGCTGCTCGCGCTCATCGCAGCGTTCGTGCCGCACCGCAGCCTGTGTCGATTAGACGCTTCGCGACACAGCCCCTGTGACTAAAAGCTCTATTTATACGTCATGTCCATGTCACCGCTACCATCTTATATAAACTATAAACAAAATACGTCGAAAGCTCGTTTGGATGAGTTGTTTATTCGACAGTCTGAGCCATTTCATCCCCTCCCGCACCGCCTCCCAGATCAGAACCGACGTGTGTGATTATTTGAGCGCGAACGCACCCATACTCGATGGGATTGATACGTCCGCAATATTGGAAATAGAGGCTGGTACCGCGGACGACTACGTTTCCAAGATGCGACAATCCCATGAATGGGGAGGTGGGATAGAAATACAGGCGGCGTGTAATTTGTGGGCAATCAATGTGGTGGTGCAAGTCAGACGACGCGGCGAACGCTCCGACATTTCGTTCGCTCCTGTCGACGGCGCCGCTCGCCGCACTATCACTATCGCCTGGTCCGGGAGTCACTACACTCCCGTCGCGTGAACTCCCACTTCCGCTCGCTCGTCCGACATCAGGGGCGCGCGGGAGGCGCCCGCGGTGGAAATGCCGTTGGAAACTCGCCTAGGATCGGACGCGTCGCTACCCGACCCCGCCATACATAAACGCCCGCCATACATAAACGCCCGCCATTTTAAAAAACTTGTTTTTTAGATATCGACCGCGAAGGGCGCTACGGGCGCCTGCTGCGTCGTACGCAATCCCTTGAGGCGCTGTCGCAATACTTCGGCATTTTTGGCGACCACCTCCCCCGCCTTCGTGGCCCCAGTCCTCGCTCCTTTGAATCCTTTACCCAATTTCTCCGTCCCTGCTTCGAACCCATCCGTGAAATTCTTATTCCATTTGAGTGATACGCCGAGTGCCACTAATGCGATTAGGAATTGGGCCCACAAGTACGCGTTCTTTTTAGGGCAGCAATTCGTTTCCCGCCACGACCATTGCGTGGGGTTGAAATCCGAGAATTTCAGGGCGTCGTCCTCGTCGTCGCATCCGCCGCACTTACCCTTCCCGAACAGCATGTACCCAGCCCCGATCGTAGCCAGCAAAGCCGGGGCGATGGTGGTGAGCGCATGCCCCGCATCCACGCCCTCGAAACTACATCCACACACGCACAGCACAAGGCTGACGATCGCCATACCCATGATAATAATATTGGGGATATGTATCCGGGCACTCGAGCACTCACACGACGGGAACGTGACAGTGGCGCTGACGGTAGATGTGATCAGTAAAAAGAGGGACATGATTACGATCGACATTTTAGTGGCATCCATGGTGTTTTATATATACATGCTATTTTATTGCTCGTCCTTTCTCCTCGATGTCTCATTGATACTGTACTCAATGCGTTTTCCGTTGGCTTGGAATACGATGTACCCGACATTCGCAATCTTGTTTTTGGTGTCTCCGTTCGGGTCGTCGAAGGCCCTTGACATGCCGATGTCCGTGAAGCACAATTGGCCGTTCTCGACAAGGCCCGTCTTCTTCATCATGATGCCTGCTCCATCTACACAACGTATGCCTTGCTGGACTTGGTGACCCACCACGGCGGCATTGATCCCAAACAGGTTGTATAGTGGCTCGCGGTCTAGTGAACGCGGACGACACCACGTCGGCATTACTTGAATCCATTGACGATCCTGTGTAATTTCACGCGCGACTTCTTCGCCTTCCAGCGTCGCGTCTCTGAACAGCAGGTTAATTTTACGAAGATTATCGCCCCACACGCGTGTTTTCTCATCGTTGTCTCCCCCCCGGGGGTCAACCAAGCGATACTTCTCGTCCACGAATTTGCTCTTGAGTAAGCCAGCCGTCTCTTTCGTAACCCCCCCGTGAAACGCGCCAATGACGTGGTTGTGGTGAACTATCTTCAGCATCACCACACAGTCACACCTCTTCATCCAGTGGCGCACGCGTTTAATGTGCTCATCACTAAACCCCCATCCAGTACACGTGTCGTACGTGACCATGGCGATCTCTCCTTCTTTGCTGTAAGAGTGTTTCACGGGGGCGTAACTAGCACAAAATCCGGGACTGTCCGACATTGTATTCTCGACGCAGTGGTTCCCAAGAACCCACACGACCCGACCGCCGTGCCGTTTGGCTTGTTCGTTCAAGCTCCATAGCAACCTCATCATCTGCGACTGAGTCCCAGTCACCCCACAACACCCCCATTTATCGGTACAAGCGCTCGGTCGCCGATTATCCAGAACATCCCCTAGGAATATCGCCACGGCATTTCCCCCAATCCACGTTATCGTGTTCAATTGATCATCGCTGAGGGCTAATCTCGTACGTTGGGCCGGATCGTCGGATGTGTGGCATACCGCTGCGAGACGCATAATACCTTCGTCCACTTCAATCAGTTTGGCATCGGACAGCGTTTGTAACATGGGGAGCATGTCGCCGTGGACATCACCTATCGCCACCACTTTCGAGTGGTTCTCGAGTGTTACCACGTCCCCAGTGAATGGATCGAATGTGGCCCGTCCGTCCGTTGGTGCGTTCGTCGACGGCGGCTGATGCGGCTGTGCCACGACTTTCGAGGGATCGTCGAAAGGCCCACGCCCACGCCCTGGGCTCAGCGCGGCTGTTTCGGCTCTAGTCGCAGCATTGTTCCGCGACGGCCGACGCGGCTCTCGATTCGCCCATTCCACATAATTTAACAACCACCTCTCATAATCTGTATTGATTGACATTGCTTTGTTTAACCCCAATTATTTTTTTCCCGAAATCTATGATGGTCAAATCGACCCCACCCACCATCGATTCATAGGAATCGATATATCGACCCGTCGATCCGCGGGGATCGATCGCGTCCTCGCACATGCCGTCGCTGTGATCATCATCTCACGGTGGGGTACGAGCGGGCGCGCGCTGCCCGCTCGTCCGTTCGTCCGTTCGTGCCGGTCGCGCTCCTCTGGTGTGTATTTCGGACTAGGCGGTCCGATCGATCGTCCCGTGTTTGTAGATCTTTGCCTTCTTCTTCTTCTTCTTCTTCGCCGCCCTCATGCGCGTCTCGCGCTTGCGCTTCGTCGCCGTCGCGGTCTTCGTGGGGGGGCGGCACTTCGCCCGCTTGTACTTGTTCGTCGTCCTCTTCATCACCGTCGCTCTCGTCGCACGCCCCGTCGCTGTGTCATTCATAATGGCGGCCTTCGTCCTGGCCTTTGGCTTGGCCTTCGTCCTGGCCTTTGGCTTGGCCTTCGTCCTGGCCTTTGGCTTGGCCTTCGTCCTGGCCTTTGGCTTGGCCTTCGTCCTGGCCTTTGGCTTGGCCTTCGTCCTGGCCTTCGGCTTGGCCTTCGGCTTGGCCTTCGGCTTGGCCTTCGGCTTGGCCGTCGGCTTGGCCGTCGGCTTGGCCGTCGGCTTGGCCGTCGGCTTGGCCTTCGGCTCGATATTCGGACGAATCCGTAGAATCGGGCGCTCGTCGCCACCCATCGCGAGGTCGTCTCCACACGTTGTCGTGAACTCCTCGCCACACACCGCCGCGAGTTCGTCTCTATCCGCCCCGAGCTCGTCGTCCCACATCGCCACGGTATCGTGGCGATCTTCGCTCTGGGTCGCGTCGTGGAATTCGCACGCCGTCAAACCACCGTCTGTCCGACACACCCTAGTAGGGATCGGTGGTATATTGGGTCGATACCACGCGTCCGTTGTAGGGGGAAACGCACACCTCCAACCTCGTGCGGAGTCCCATCCTGCTACCAGTCGCCCTTTACGGTGCTCTAGTAGGACCGCGCAGGATATCGCGCCGGCGTCAATTTGCACCGCTTTCCTGCCGGACAATGCCGGCACGATCTCGGGGGTGCAATCCCCGTACCCACACGCCCATACGGTGCCATCATCCACCAGGAAGATGGTGTGCTTGCCACCGGCCGATGCCTGGACCACCTTCTTGCCACGAAGCGCGAGGATACACGTCGGGACGTTCCGCCACTGAGTACAACCATGGCCTAGCTGACCGCTCCCACCCCACCCAAACGATGCGACCCCGTCCGTGTATAGCACCAGACTGTGCTCGTAGCCAGCGGAGACTTGTACGACGCGATGACCGCACAGGCCCTCGACGAGCTTGGGCGTCGATCGCGTCGCCTCGTCCCCGTGGCCGAGTTGCCCGGCCCACCCATTGCCGAACGACATCACACCGCCTCCCTCCATCAGCACGAGACTGTGCATACCACCGGCCGATACTTGCAATGCCCTTTCGTGAAACGCGACTATTAACTGGGGGGTCCGGCGACTATGCACATCGCCGTGTCCGAGACGACCGTCACAACCGTCGCCGAACGACATCACACCACCTCCCTCTAGTAGCAGCAGACTGTGCTGCCGCCCGGCCGACACCTGTACGACCTTCGTCCTGGGCGACGTAGGCGCGAGACGCGACTCAAACACGCGCTGTGCGTCGGCCAGCCCGAGTTGTCCGTGCCATTCGACGTACGACATGACGCGCCCAGTCGACATCTGCACGACCTTCGTCCCGGGCGACGTAGGCACGAGACGCGGCTTAAACACGCATTGTGCGTCGGCCAGTCCGAGTTGCCCGTAGTTCCCTGAGCCGTACGACATGACGCGCCCGTCCGGTAGCAAAATCAGGGCGTGGTCGAACCCCACCGAGACTTGCGATACGACGGTGTCCTCCATGCCCGGCACAGGCCGATCTCTGCTCAACCGGAATGTGTAATTCCGATGACACGGTGTGTCGCCGTCGAAGAGGAGAGGAAAGTAGTTCTCATAACGGTCCCCGACGTCGAACGCCATCGCACCCTGTCCATACAAGATGCCGTCCACGATGCGAAGCGAAAACACATGCTCGGGGCTGTCGCTGCCACCCACGCCAATCTCCATCGCACCGGGACGCGACCAAGGCTTGGTGCCCACCGCGGGCGTGGTGTGACCCGGGGTGGGATTCATGGACGATGTCTGGTCGGTGTCTGGAGAGGAACGAATGGTGGATTTGGGGGATTCGAGCGAATCCCCGACAAATCCCATTTTTAGATTTCTATGTACGGTACGGATTTCTATAAATGGGATTTTGTACGAGAATCGCTCGTATCCGTAAAACCACCCGCTCACTCCCCAAACGTCTGGTCCGGACACGGGCATTCTTGGTAAGAACCCACCGGGATCCGATCGGGTATTAAAGAAATCCATGATTTTTTTTCGGTCGCCCGCCATTGCCCGCACCCCGTACACACACCCGGCGAAATCGCACGGCGGAGCCACCCCGCGCGGGGCTTCGACGCCCCCCTACAGCGCTGATGCAACGGGCCGCGTTGATGCAACGGACCGCGCTGATGCAACGGGTCGCGGCGGCGCGCGTTGTGCCCGCGACACCACCGCCACCTTGCGCGGAGCCGCGCGAGGACGGGGCGTCCAAAAAGCGCAAGCGCCCCGCGCCGTCGGCGCTGCGTGTGGACTACGCCGCGTACACGGCCGCGTGCCACGAAGGGTACCGACGGGCCCTCCGGGAGAGCGCGCATACCAAGATGGAGCAGTGGCGCCAGTTCGAACTGTACGTGGCCCTCGAAATGGGTGGGGTGACGCACGAGGACTTGCCGGTCCAGTTGCTCGAGGACGCGAGGTTTCGAAGGGCGTCGGGGGCGGTCGAGAGGCGCGACATGGGCGTGGACGCGTGGGTCCTGTCGCCGCAGCTCTGTGCCGTACAGATCAAGTGCTACCATGATACCAGCACCATAGGCGCCAAGGTGTTCAGCAGCCTGGTGATCAACGCCCAGCTCATGGGCGCGACGCACGCGGTCATCGCCGCGCTCCCCAACAGCCGCGTGTCGGAAAACTTACTGACCCTAATGCGAACCTGGAACAACGCGTCGCGCGACGTCGCCGTGGCAGTGCGGCGATTCGAGATGCCAGACCAACCGTCCGATTTGGTCGACGGACCGCGCCCAGTCGTCGTCGCCCCCGACGACGCGTGCGACTACCGCCGCTTCACCGCGCGTGGGTACCAGCTCGCCGCCGCCCACAAGGGACGGGACGGCGGGCGGCTGCAGATGGCGTGCGGGACGGGGAAGACGCTGGTCATGTACCTGATCATGAACACGCGCCCCGGTCGCTACGTCGTCGTCGTGCCGCTCTGCGCCATCGCCGCGCAGGCGGCGCGCAACTTCCGCGCGTCCGGCCTGCGCTGTGCGGTGGCCGGCGATGCGCACGCGACCATCACCACCGAGGACATCGCGCGGACGCAGGTCGTCGTCTGCGTGCGCGACTCGCTGAGCGACGTCGTCGCGGCCTGGCCCGCCGACGCCGAGCTCGCCATGGTGATGCTCGACGAGGCGCACCTGCAGCACCACGGCAACGAGCGCGGCCAAGCGGCGCGCAGGTTCGCCGACGCCCACGACGCCGCCCTGCTCGAACTCACGGCCACCCCACGCGGGTGGGGCGACGCGGAGCCGGACTACGCGTACCCCGTGGCCACGGCCGTGCGCGACGGCTGGCTCTGCGACTACACGGTGCTCGCCCTGGACATCGGCGCCGGGGACCCGCTGCGCATCTGCGCCGAGCACGTGCGCGACCACCTCGAGGGGGCCCCGTACCTGATGGTCTGCTCCTCGCGCGCGCGGGTCGCGCGCTGCCTGGCGCTGCTCCGCGAGCTGGGCGTGCGCCGCGCGGAGAGCGTCGACTGCGACACGCCGAGTCGCGAGCGCGAGCGGCGCCTCCGCGACGTGCGCGCGGGCACGCTCCACGCGCTCGTCGTCTGTCGCACGTGCACCACGGGCGTCGACCTGCCGCTGCTCACGAGCGTCTGCTTCGTCGACCACCGCTCGAGCGAGATCGAGGCCATGCAGGCGTGGATGCGCGCGCTGCGCATGCACGAGCTCAAGAGCCACGCGCGCGTGGTGTTCCCGCTGCGCGAGGCGTGGCACGAGGACCCGAGCGCGTGCTGCACCGTGCGCTCGCTCTGCGCCGACGCGCGGATCCGCGCGGACGTGTGCCGGGGCGGCGGCGACCGCTTCGCCGTCCGCAGCTACGACGGCGGCGCGCAGGGCGTGGTGGCGGCGGACGACGCGCTCCTTCGCGGCGAGCGCCTGCTCAAGGCGCTCGGCGAGTTCCTGGCCGCCCCGCCGCTCCACCCGGCGCTCCAGTGGCTCGCCGACCACAACCGCGTGCCCGTCAGCGGCGCGCGAAAGACCGAAAGGGCGGCGTATGAATCACTGTGTGTGTACAGGCGCGACGGCCACCTCACCATCGCGCGCGACCTGCCGCGCGCCCCGCTGGCCGTGCGAGCGCTCGTCGAGGCGTTCGTCGAGAAGAAGAGGAGGAAGACCCCCTCGCCCGCTCAGGCGACGCGGCGGGCGCTCGCGTGGCTGGAGAGCCACCCGGAGCGGTGGCCCAAGCGGAACACCAACCACAGCGACGACGCCCAGCGAGACGAATACAACGTCTCCCAGTACCTGTCGCGACAGGCCCGTTCGCCGTCGGAGGTCTTTGCGAAGGCGCTGGCGACCGCGTCCGCCGCCGTCCAGGCGCGCGTGGGCGAGCGGTCGAAGAAGAAGAAGAAGAAGATGATCCCGCCCGGCCAAGCGGCGCGGCGGGCGCTCGCGTGGCTGGAGCGCCACCCGGAGCGGTGGCCCAAGCAGAACACCAACCCCAGCGACGACGCCCAGCGAGAAGAAGACAACGTCTCCCAGTACCTGACGCGACAGGTCCGTTCGCCGTCGGAGGTCTTTGCGAAGGCGCTGGCGGCCGCGTCCGCCGCCGTCCAGGCGCGCGTGGGGAAGAAGAAGAGGGAGACCTCGCACGCCGAGACGGCGCGGCGGGCGGTCGCGTGGCTGGAGAGCCACCCGGAGCGGTGGCCCAAGCGGATCAAAAACCCCAGCGACGACGCCCAGCGAGTAGAATCCAACGTCTACCAGTACCTGTCGCGGCAGGCCCGTTCGCCGTCGGAGGCCTTTGCGAAGGCGCTGGCGGCCGCGTCCGCCGACGTCCAGGCGCGCGTGCGCGAGCGGTCGAAGAAGAAGTCTAACGACTAGGAGACTGGGGCGTCGGACACGCACGCCCCGTCTAAATTCCTAATTTCTAAATATTGTGTGTACATATGTAAAAAGCGAATGGGAAATTCCAGTGCGTCTCCGTCCGGGGCGTCTCCGTCTCTAGATATGTGGGCCGATATCCCGACCCCGCCAAAGCCGATGCCTTCTCTGAGAAAGCGGCGGTACTACATGGGATTGAGAAAGGCACTGCTCGACATGGGATTGCTCGCTTCGTACCGAGCGTGGGCGCAAATAACGCCGCGCCCCGAGCGGTGGAGGGGCGCGAGGATGGACGCGACGACCGGCGCCCCCGCCGCGGGGTGGGCCATGTGGTTGGCGCGCGAGAAGGCGTCGCGTCTACGCCGGCTCCATCGCAGCAATGAGGCCATCTCGGCGAAGATCATGGGTTTCCTCAGGAGGCCCGATAAGATGATCGACCAGATCGATCGTCCCGATGAGCTTGCGTTCGAGACCTTAGCGCTGAGGGCAACGGGCTTGTATCGTTCGTACGAGGCGTGGGTGAAAACAAGGTCGAAGACGTGGCGGGACGTGGAGATGGACCTAGTCAAAAAAGCGCCCGCCACAGGCTGGCGTTCTTGGTTGGTACGGGAGCAGCGTCTGCGGGGAATCCCGCGCTTCGCCGGGCGCACGCTCGAAGGCCACGCCAGCTGGGTAATGGCGCTGGCGGCGTTCCCGGACGGCAAGCTGGCGTCGGGGTCGTATGACAATACCATCAAGATCTGGGACGTGGCGACGGGGGAGTGCGTAAACATACTGGAGGGCCACACCGGCGCCGTGAGAGCGCTGGCGGTGTGCGCGGGCGGCCAGTTGGCGTCGGGCTCGTACGACAAAACCATCAAGATCTGGGACAAGATCCGGGACGTGGCGAAGGGGCGATGCATAAACACACTGAAAGGCCACACCCATTTTGTGACTTCTCTGGCGACGCTCCCGGGCGGCAAGCTGGCGTCGGGGTCGGTAGACACGACCATCAAGATCTGGGACAAGATCCGGGATGTGGCGACGGGGCGATGCATAAATACACTGAAGGGCCACACCGGCAACGTGTTGGCGCTCGCGGTGCTCCCGGACGACAAGCTGGCATCGGGGTCGGCCGACGCGACCATCAATATCTGGGATATGGCTACGGGTCAGTGCACAAACACCTTGAGGGGCCACACCAACGAAGTGAATGCGCTGGCGGCGCTGTGGGGTGGCAAGCTGGCGTCGGGCTCGGATGATACCACCATCAATATCTGGGATATGGCGACAGGGCAGTGCGAGCGCACGCTGGAGGGCCACACCGACTTCGTGACTGCGCTGGTGGCGTGCGCGGGGGGCAAGCTGGCGTCAAGTGCGTTAGACGGGACCATCAAGATCTGGAACGTGGCGACGGGGGAATGCGATTACACGATGAGCGGCCACACTAGCCACGTGTTGGCGCTGGCGGCGTTCCCGGACGGCACGCTGGCATCGGGCTCGGGGGACCGGACCGTGCGTATCTGGCACCCCGCGCCCGTGGAATAACCCCCCCTGCGTTTGCAAAATATCGATTCATCTGAATCGATGGTGGATGGGGGTCGCACTCGTCGTTTTCCACAGCCATGTCATTGGCACGTGTAAAAATAATGTGTGTGAATACAAACAGTGAATGGAAAATTCCAGTGCGTCTCCGTCCGACGTGTCTCCGTCTCCAGATACGTGGGCCGGTATCCCGACCCTCCCGACCCCACCAACGTCGATGCCTTCCCTGAGCAAGCGGCGATACTACATGGGATTGAGAAAGGCGCTGCTCGACATGGGATTGTTCGCTTCGTACCAGGCGTGGGCGCAAATAACGCCGCGCACCGAGCGGTGGAGGGGCGCAAGGATGGACGCGACGACCGGCGCCCCCGCCGTGGGGTGGGTCCGGTGGTTGACGCGCGAGAAGGCGTCGCGTCTACGCCGGTTCCATCGCAGCAATGAGGCCATCTCGGCGAAGATCATGGGTTTCCTCAAGAAGCCCGAGAAGATGATCGACCAGATCGATCGTCCCGATGAGCTTGCGTTCGGGACCTTAGCACTGAGGGCAACGGGCTTGTATCGTTCGTACGAGGCGTGGGTGAAAACAAAGTCGAAGACGTGGCGGGACGTGGAGATGGACCTAGTCAAAAAAGCGCCCGCCACAGGCTGGCGTTTTTGGTTAATACGGGAGCAGCGTTTGTCGGGGGCCCCGCGCTTCGTCGGGCACACGCTCGAGCACACGAGATATGTGAATTCGCTGGCATGGCTCCCGGGTGGGAAGCTGGCGTCGGGGTCGGGCGACAAGACCATCAAGATCTGGGACGTGGCCACGGGGAAGTGCGAGCTCACGCTGGAGGGCCACACCGGCCGGGTGCTGGCGCTGGTGGTGCTCCCGAACGACAGGCTGGCGTCGGGGTCGGCCGACAATACCATTAGGATCTGGGATGTGACCACGGGTCGGTGCATGAAGAAGCTGCAGGACGAGTCTTGGGACCATTGTTACGGTTTCGAGAAATACCGAATGAATTCGCTGGCGGCGCTCCCGGGCGGCAAGCTGGCGTCGGCGTCGAACAGGCCGTTCGTGATCCATAAAGGGAAGTGGGGTGAGATTCATCACTCCTATGACAGGAGCATCGAGATCTGGGACGTTGAGACGGGGCGGTGCGAGCGCACGCTGCCGGGCCACGCGGGCGTCGTGAAGGCGCTGGCGGTGCTCCCGGGCGGCAATCTGGTATCGGGGTCGCGCGACGCGACCATCAAGATCTGGGATGTGGCTACGGGTCAGTGCGTAGACACGCTAAAGGGCCACACCAACCATGTGAACGCGCTGGCGGTGCTGTCGGATGGCAAGCTGGCGTCGGCATCGAGAGACAGGACCATCAAGATCTGGGATCTGGAGACGGGGCAGTCCAAGGGCGCGCAACCCCCGCGCGGATGGCGACGCGGCTGGTGGCGACTGCTAGGTCGCAGCCCGCCCGACCGTGCCTCGTCGTCGAGGTGCGTAAACACACTGGAGGGCCACACCAACGGCGTGAGCACACTGGCGGCGCTCCCGGACGGCAGGTTGGCGTCGGCGTCGAGATTGGACGGAACCAGTACCACCCTGATCTGGGACGTGGCGATGGGGGAGTGCGATTTCGAGATCAGAGATTCCAAGGGCGGCTGGCGCGATTTGCTGGCGGCTTCCCGGGACGGCACGCTGGCGGAGGTGACAGACAACGATGCCGTGCGTATTTGGCACCCCGCGCCCGTGGAACACTCCCCTGCGTTTGCAGGATCATGGAAAAACCGTAGAGCAGAGCGTGAAGGGCGTGGGCCTTGATGTCGCAGGCTTCGGAGGAAGCCAGCGAAGCAGGCAAACACGCACGACCCAAACTGGTAGCGAACGGTTGTGTAGGAATGCACGCGCAATTTGGTGTGTCATACCCCAAATGGCTTGCGTGTGGTGCACTCTCGGTGTGGCCCTTGCTCCTGGGGTGAGAGCCTGGTACCTCTCTTGCGAGAGGGACCTATCTTGTATCCTTCATACGTGGCGGAACGTGGTGATGGACCTAGTCAAAAAAAGCGCCCGCCACAGGCTGGCGTGTCTGGTTAACACGGGGACCCCGCGCTTCGTCGGGCACACTCCCCTGCGTTTGCAGGATTTCGATTCCGAAAACGCACAGGTTCCTAGTTGGGTGTATAGGAATTGATTTGTTTTTTTTATGAAAATACGTGTACGAACCAGAAATACAGGTACGACGTGTACCACGGCATCCCTATGATTAGACTCTCGCAAAATTCGCTCGTGGTTCCCATTCCAGACCTCCTCAACACCACCGACGTCTCGAGCGGGCATCTCCACCGCAACCGACCGCCCTCCCACGGGTAATCTCGCCCTGGTGCGGCGCATGCTGGGCGCGCGACCCGGGATCGTTGATGGAACCAGCGATGTCGACCCATCCCCGCTGTTCATGGCCGCGGAGAACGGCCGCCTCGACGTCATGGAGTGCTTACTCGCGCACGGCGCGTCCGTCGACCTGGCCATGCCGGATGGCGCCACACCGCTCTCCTGGGCCGCGCAGGAGGGCCACCTCGACATCGTGCGGTGCCTGCTGCATCACCACGCCGCCATCGACCTGGCCAGGCAGACCGGCGCCACGCCGCTGTACCTAGCCGCGGAGGAGGGCCACCTCGACGTGGTGCGGTGCCTGCTGCAGCACCACGCCGCCGTTGACCTGGCCATGCCGGACGGTACCACGCCGCTGATCATGGCCGCGCAGGAGGGCCACCTCGACGTGGTGCGGTGCCTGTTGCAGCACCACGCCGCCGTCGACCTCGCCAAGCCGAACGGCGTAACGCCGCTGTTCATGGCCGCGCAGGAGGGCCACCTCGCCGTGGTGCGGTGCCTGCTGCAGCACCACGCCGCCGTCGACCTGGCTACGCAGACCGGCACCACGGCGCTGTACGTAGCCGCACAGGAGGACCACCTCGACGTGGTGCGGTGCCTGCTGCAGCACCACGCCGCCGTCGATCTCGCCAAGCAGGGTGGCTTCGCGCCGCTGTTCGTGGCCGCGCAGAACGGCCACCTCGACGTGGTGCAGTGCCTGCTGCAGCACCACGCCGCCGTCGACCTGGCTACGCAGACCGGCACCACGGCGCTGTACGTAGCCGCGAAGAAGGGCCGCCTCGACGTGGTGCGGTGCCTCATCGAGCACCACGCCGCCGTCGACCTGGCCATGCAGGGCGGTATCACGCCGCTGTTCGTCGCCGCGCAGGAGGGCCACATCGACGTGGTGCGGTGCCTGCTGCAGCACCACGCCGCCGTCGACCTCGCCAATCAGAGGGGCACCACGCCGCTGTCCATGGCCGTGCAGAATGGCCATCTCGACGTGGTGCGCTGCTTGCTGCAGCACCACGCCGCCGTCGACCTGGCTGGACAGGGCGGCGCCACACCGCTATTCACGGCCGCGCAGCAGGGCCACCTCGACGTGGTGCGCTGCCTGCTGCGGCACCACGCCGCCGTCGACCTGGTCATACAGGACGGCGCCACGCCACTACAGGCAGCGGCGTTTGATGGGCACGTGGAGGTGCTGCGGCTATTGGTCGAGCGAGGGGCCGCCGTGAACCACACGGACAACAGCGGCTGGACTGCCGCCATGGACGCCGCGTCAGAAGGGCACCCCGTGACTGTCCGCGCGCTGGCGTCGCTCGGCGCGGACCTGGCTGTGGTGTCGCCAGGCGGATCGACCGCTGTCACAGTTGCCGCTCGCTACGGCCACCTCCCTGCGCTGCGGGCGCTGGAGGAGCTCGGGGCTGAGACGCAAGTCGCCGCGCAGGGCGGGACCCACACACCGGCGGAGATCGCCGAGGGAGAAGGCCACAAGCGCTGCGCGGCCTGGCTCAAGCGCTGCCGCGGCTGGCGGCCCATCCACCGCGCGTGCGACCAGCGCCGCGGCCGTGCGCACGTGCTGGCCCTCCTGCGCGCGGGCGCCGACCCGGCGCTCGTCAGCGCCGCGGGGGAGACGCCGCTGCGCATCTGCCGGCTCGCGGACCCCGCGGCCGGAGCCCTGCCGGCCGACGCGGCGACCACGGAGACGATCGAGCTGGCGGCGATGCCGTGGCACCCGGAGCGCCACCACCTGTTCCCGGACAGCTTCCGACCGGTGGTGCTGACGGCGCTGCTGGTGCAGCAGCGGCTGCAGCGGCGCGTGCAGGCGCAGGAGCAGGTGCAAGATGCTGACGACGCGGCGGGCGGCGGGCTTGCTGTTGCCCCGGAGCTGCGCTACGGGTGCGACTTCCTGACGCACGAGATCTGGGTGCTGTGGATCGTGCCGCAGCTGCCACGCTTCGCGTCGTGAGCGTCGCCGTGGCGGAGGGGCGAGTGGTGGGGCTCGTGTACGGCGCTGTCCTGCGTGGCACTGTGGCCACTGGCCCGCGCATGGACGGCGCGCGACAGGAGGGGCGGAAACGCACGGGTTCCTAGTTGGGCGTCTAGGAATTTCTATGTTTTTTCTTCTGTAAATACGTGTACGAACCATAAATACAGGTACGACGTGTACCACTGCATCCCTATGATTAGACTCTCGCAAATTCGCTCGTGGATCCCATTCCAGAGCCCCTCAACACCACCGACGTCTCGAGCGGGCATCACCACCGCAACCGACCGCCCTCCCACGGACGACCCGGGGCCTTCCACCTCTCACGACGCGTCACGCATCTGCCTCCATCTCCCACGAAGCTCGAGAGGTCGAGGATGACCACATTGCGCAAGAGGAATCGCAAGAGGAATCGCTCCCTGCGTGACGGCGCGGCCACGGGTAATCTTGCCCTGGTGCGGCGCATGCTGGGGGCGCGACCCGGAATCGTTGATGGAACCAGCGATGACGAACCCCCGCTGTACATGGCCGCACAGAACGGCCACCTCGACGTGGTGCGATGCCTCATCGAGCACCACGCCACCGTCGACCTGACTACGCCGAGGGGCTTCACGCCGCTGTACATGGCCGCGCGGTACGGCCACCTCAACGTGGTGCGATGCCTCATCGAGCACCACGCCACCGTCGACCTGACTACGCCGAGGGGCTTCACGCCGCTGTACATCGCCGCGGCGTACGGCCACCTCGACGTGGTGCGATGCCTCATCGAGCACCACGCCGCCGTCGACTTGCCCATGAAGGACGGCACGACGCCGCTTTTCATAGCCGCGCAGCAGGGCCGTCTCGACGTGGTGCGCTGCCTGCTGCAGCACCACGCCGCCGTCGACCTGGCCAGGCTGGACGGCGTCACGCCGCTGTTCATCGCCGCGGCGAAGGGCCACCTCGACGTGGTGCGGTGCCTGCTGCAGCACAACGCCGCCGTCGAGCTCACCACTGTCGACGGACGCACGCCGCTGGCCATCGCCACGGCGAAGGGCCACCTCGACGTGGTGCGGTGCCTCATCGAGCACCATGCCGCCGTCGACCGAGCCATGCAGGACGGCGCCACGACGCTGGCCATCGCCGCGCTGAACGGCCACCTCGACGTGGTGCGGTGCCTGCTGCAGCACCACGCCGCTGTCGACCTGGCCATGCCGGATGGCGCCACCCCGCTGTACATAGCCGCGCGGGATGGCCACCTCGACGTGGTGCGGTGCCTGTTGCAGCACCACGCGACCGTCGACCTGGCCAAGCCGAACGGCGTAACGCCGCTGTTCATGGCCGCGCAGGAGGGCCACCTCGCCGTGGTGCGGTGCCTGCTGCAGCACCACGCCGCCGTAGACCACGCCGACCAGCAAGGTGCCACGCCGCTGTACATGGCCGCGCAGAACGGCCACCTTGGCGTGGTGAAGTGCCTGCTCGCGCACCACGCCGCCGTGGACCAAGCCAGGCAGCACGGCAGCACGCCGCTGTCCATAGCCGCGCAGCACGGCCACCTCGACGTGGTGCGATGCCTCATCGAGCACCATGCCGCCGTCGACCGAGCCATGCAGGACGGCGCCACGCCGCTGTACATAGCCGCGCAGAACGGCCACCTCGACGTGGTGCAGTGCCTGCTGCAGCACCACGCCGCCGTCGACCTGGCCTTGCAGACCGGCACCACGGCGCTGTACGTAGCCGCACAGGAGGGCCACCTCGACGTGGTGCAGTGCCTGCTGCAGCACCACGCGACCGTCGACCTGGCCAAGCCGAACGGCGTAACGCCGCTGTTCATGGCCGCGCAGGAGGGCCACCTCGCCGTGGTGCGGTGCCTGCTCGCGCACCACGCCGCCGTGGACCACGCCGACCAGGAAGGTATCACTCCGCTGCTCGTGGCTGCGCAGAACGGCCACCGGGGCGTGGTGAAGTGCCTGCTTGCGCACCACCCCGCTGTGGACCGCGCTGATCAGGAAGGTGTCACGCCACTGATCATGACCGCGCAGAACGGTCACCTGGACGTGGTGAAGTGCCTGCTCGCGCACCACGCCACCGTGGACCACGCTACCCAGGACGGTGTCACGCCGCTGTTCGTGGCCGCGCAGAACGGTCACCTCGACGTGGTGAAGTGCCTGCTGCAGCACCACGCTGCCGTCGACCTGGCCAGGCGAGACGGCACCACGCCGCTGTTTGTAGCCGCGCGGGAGGGCCACCTCGACGTGGTGCGCTGCCTCATCGAGCAGCCCGCCGCCGTCGGCCTGGCGATGCCGGGTGGCGACACGCCGCTACACGTGGCGGCGGCCGCTGGGGACACGCGGGTGATACGGCTGTTGGTTGAGCGAGGGGGCGCAATCACCCGCCGGAACGGCGATGGACTCACCCCCGCCATGGTGTACGCGGCGACACACCCCGGCGTCGTCCCCGCCGCCCTGGTGCCACGTGGATGGGCTGCCGTCACGTCCGCGGCTCAGGGCCGTCACATCGACGCGCTCCATGGGTTGGACCAGCTGGGGGCCGACCCGCGGGGCGCCTAAAAAATGGGTGTGGAAATCATCCGTTCTAAAAAAACTCTCCCATACCCGGTTCCTGCGACCGCATCGCGCTCTCGGCCCATCGCACGCCGCGCCCTCCGTCCCGTGTCTAGCGCCTCGGCGGGGGGGGCTCCGTATCCGACCCCGCTCATCGCCGAGACCGCTGTAGAATGCGCATGGCGTTGGCGCGTCTGTAAATGCCCGGGTTCTGTCTCGCCATGTCTTTTACGTAATCGGTGGCTCCGGTCGTCGTCGTGCATATTTTCTGTGGACGAGTGGTCGTGTACACCGTTGCGAAAATACCGTTGATGGTCTTACAAACCGCTTGGTTATTTACCACGATACTCGACCCTACCAAGAGCCGTTCTGTGATGGCACCCAGGCGCGAGAGTAGCCGAGCTTTCCGGACGACCCACACCATCGGGACGCCCGTGAGCACACGTAGGTCGAACGTCAGACAAAACGGGACGTTCGCGCGATCCGCGGACTCGTATGCTGCCGTGAACGCTCGCTCGTATTCATCCCACGCGTCGCCGTCGAACGTCTCGCGGACCATTCGCACGGCTATTATGCAAGGGTTTTCACCAGTGGAGACACACTTGCCACCACCGTCGCCGGAGAGGTCGTGCGACACGTCTATCCTGAAAAATGACATGTCCCTTTTCTTGTCGCCACCCAATTTCACGCGCTCTCGCGAACGCGTCTCGGCGAAACGGGATCGCGTAGGGCCCAACTGTTCGTGTCCAAACGCCCGCGATCGTACGCGAAGTGTATGTCGATCGAGTCGCGGTGTCGAAACAGAGGGGATCCACCCCTGGTGCCAGTAGCAAGGTGTTCGAGTGGCTACCCCGGAGCGGGCGACGAGACGATTCCTACGCCGGGTCGACCATCGGTATAATAAATAGAGGAGCCCCGTGATATCAGTCGCCATTTCTTCAGGTGTCTTGCAGCGTCGAGCGCAGATCTTACATCGGCAAGCCACGAGTCGAGCTTAGGCAGGATTGGCCCGTTACTCAACCGTCGCTCGGCGTCATACCAGTCACTCAACCGTCGCTCGACGTCATCTAATATTTCGGTACTGTCATCAGCACTATCAGCGTCCACGAACCGATCGCCCGGGTCAATATTCGACCGAAACTCATCCAAAGATTTCAACCAGGCCGCCTTGTCCCGCGGATCGGAGAAGGTACTGGACTCGTGCAATTGAGGGCGTGCACCCCCCCCTGAATTAGAAGAGTGGGCTCGATCCAACCCGTCTCGCCCTCCCCTTGGTACCGGCGGCGATTCAGACACCGCATTGGCTCCCCGAGGCTCGTTTTTCGCGTTGTCATCATCACTACGAGCGTCCTCGAACCGACCATCCGGGGCAACCTTCGACCGGACCACGTCCAAAGATTTCGACCTGGACTCGTGCAATCGACGGCGCGCCTCTGATCCCATGCCGCCTCGCCCTCGTCCTCGCCCTCCCCTCGGTACCGGCGGCGGGTTAAACATCGCATTGGCTTTTTGAGGCCTGTTTTTTGTTTTTTGGTTGTTACTATATGTGTTTTCGAATTGACCGTTTGGGTTAACTTTCGACCGGTTATTTAAAGCTTTCGACTTGGACTCGTGCAATCGATGGTGCGCCTCTGTTCCCCTGCTATCTCGCCCTTCTCGCCTTCCCCTGGGTGCCGGCGGTGGTTTAGATACTGCATTGTTTTTTTGAGACTTGGTTTCCATTCTTCGAGGGTTCTCCTTTTTTGATTTGGGAGTGCCCCCGCCTCGCCCTAGCCCTCTCCTCGTTCCTGGACGCGTGACAGACGCCATATCGTCTTCTTGAGGCGCGTTCGTCCACGGCGACTGACGCGGCTGCGAATTCGCCCACTCTATATATCCTGTCATAGACGCACTACCGCTGTACGGAACAGACGGTCCAGACTCGCCGATTCGCCCGCCCGTCGGTACTCTCGCCCAGGGCGACTGTGGCTCTCCCTCCGCGCACGCTATATATTCCCTCAACCACGTCATGTATCCTGTCATAGGCGCACTACCGCTGTACGGAACAGACGGACCCGACTTGCCGGCGGACTTGTTCACCTGGGGCAGTGGTATCGCATGTTTGTTTCTAGCGTTTGTTATATGAATCGCGACCACGTACTGTTTTATCACGCTACGTACAATTCTCGTGAAATCATCCATGTCTTGTTTGATTACGCCGAATATAACCCCCGTTCACACCGTTACAAACCGACGCGATGTGAATCTCCCCCTGCCCCCCGGGGGCGTTTCACTCCGCGACGCGATCCACTAGACCGCGTTTCAAACATTCGTCTAGCGACAGGTCAATTTCCCTGCTCATCAGCGATTTGATGGTCCGTGTGTTCATCGTAGTGTGTGATTTGTAGAAACGGAGTAGTACTTCTTCCAACTTGCTGAGGTTGGCGTGCTCATCGTCTAAATCGACCTTCTTACCAAAAATCCCAGACGACAATTGGTGTACTCGCATGTACGCGTTCGGATACATACGACGATCCGACGCACACACGGAAATTAGTGTCGCAGCAGACGCTGCTGTCCCCTCGACGATACTCACCACATTGCTACCGTCCGCCACCATTTTCCCGATGGTATCGATAACTCCTAGCGCAGCATCCAGGTCCCCACCCTGGCTATTAATGTGCACGTAAACGGATGGCCGGGGGTCGCCGAAATCGGACAGTTTTTTCATAGACGCGTCCACGGATCGTAACTTCCCTATCAGGTCCAACGCGGATGTCTTCGTGACGTCGGTCCAGAAGTATATGTGATTGCCCTGGACCCGGACCGCGGGCTCATCGTCCTCGGTGTCGTCATCGTCGCTATCACCACGGTTTGTTCGGTAATGCTTCGATCGACGGCGAGAGAGACACACCGACTTGCGTTTCATCCTCTCGAGAGGAGGGTATGTTTATGGGTTTCGTCGGGGTCCTATCTACGCACACCGTCTGGTGTGGGCGGAGCGTCTCGCAAAAAACACCGGGTCGCCTAATTAATTCACGGGCGAGCCTGGGATGTATACCGGATCGGTACACGGGGATTGTGGTGTATAGCGAGGGACGGAATCCAACGCATCGCCCGCCGTCGATATGTACTGGTAGAATGCGGGTGTGGTTTGACTCGAGTCTGGTAAGCGCATGGGTCCAGACACGTCGGCGTCGAGGGTGGATGGCGTATAATCCGGCGAGGCCGGGGCGTATTCCGGGGAGCCCGGGGCGTATTCCGGGGAGCCCGTGGCGTATTCCGGTGAGCCCGTGGCGTACTCCGGTGAGCCCGGGGCGTACTCCGGCGAGCCCGGGGCGTACTCCGGCGAGCCCAGCGATTCGTGCTGTAAATTGGCATGGGACGGGCTCGTGTGCCCCAATTCGCAGCGGTGTCCGCCATCGGGAGGAAAGCCCGCCGGCATCCCGGATGCCCACTCCGGGAGCACCATGTCGGGGATCCACATGCCCAACGGGTCCAGATGGAATAGCCAGCGCGGTGATACCGAATCGTGCCGTTTGGAATGGCGTCGCGATTCGTGGGGTGTTTTCGCCGACGCGTTCGCCGATGCGTTCGCCGATGCGTTCGCCGACGCGTTCGCCGATGCGTTCGCCGACGCGTTCGCCTTTCCGGTGGAAGCGGCAGTTCGCACGGAGAATCCACGGGTCCCTACCCTAGGAGGATTGCCGAACATTATATCCTCGGTCACGCCGAAGAGCGCGCCACTCGTCCCCACTCGACCATCGATGGCGCCAAACGCACACGCCTGGGTGAATACATCCTTGGTCTCTTCGAACGAGGCCCGCATGAGAGTGGGCAATTGCCAACGCGCCATGCCGTGCCGCGAAACGGGGCAGACGTATCCGTTGTAACACATTCGAGCCGCCAGCAGCCGCGCGTGAGCCGTGTTGATGTAATTGCCATCTGCCGTCAAGACCCGCTGCATTTCATCGTACAACACGTGTTGAGCCGCCTCGATCCCCAGGCTCGTATACACAGCGTAGGTGTCGTTCGAGACGGTCGTTCGCGAGTCCAGACCCTCTATGCCCAGAAGGTCAGCGAAATTCCCCCCGGTGATCACCACCGTGGATTGACTGGTGGTCTCCACCGCAGTTCCCATCGCGAACGCACTCCGTCGGACGGTCTGGACGACGGCATGCGTAACACCGGAAATCCCCGCTACCAAAACGTGTTCCAGAAGTCCCATGCGAATGATGTCCGGGCTCTCGCGCAGAGTACTCTCGGGAAGTATCGCGACGTAGATTATCCATTCGTCGGAGAGAACCTGCGTGCTACAGACATCCGCGACGTCAATACAATATTCGGAGACGACGTTCTTGAGTGTAATGATATCCGTGTGGATCTGAGCACACGCTGTCTTGTCGACGATGAAATGGATGATGTGCTCGGGGAGGGTGTCCATCGGACGCATCGACATGGCTCGATGTATGCGCACGCTATCTGGGACGACAGCGCCAGAGAATACACCAGAACTGCGGACCAGGTCTCCCAGATAACGACCCGGCAACGAGTCGCTCAGCTGCTGTGCGTGCGCCTCGCATTCCACCACGACTTTTATTCGAGGCGTCTTGATTTGTCTCGAGACATCGATGAGCTCTTTGAACCGTGGGACGCCGAGCGACACGGCGTTGGCAATGCCGGCGAGGTGGAAGGTGTTCAGGGTCATCTGGGTCGTGGGTTCCCCGATGGAAGTGGCAGCCACGACCCCGACCATCGTACCTGGGGCGCATCGCGCGCGCAGTACCCTGGTCCGAATGTCGTCGAACACGCTGGCGTGGACCGGAGTTTGCGGCGCGCCCATGCCAACCGCGATAACCAGGTTCGTGGGTCCCGACTCCAACGCGCCGACGGTGGCGCGGACCCAGGTCATGAGTGCGAGCGTTTCGTCGACCACGCGCGCGGCGTCCATCGGTTTCCCGACGGCGACGTGGGCGTGGTTCAGTAGCATACGTCGGACGTCGATCGGCACAAAGAGACGTGTGCTTAGCACGGGTTGGAACAGAATGCACGCGCGACGAACACCCGCCCGGAGCTCGCATATTCGGGCGGCGAGACGCTTCGGATACATGGCTTGGATGGTAGCATCATCCAGTAACATCTCCGCTACGTGTACACGCTCGAGATATCGTGGGTTGTACCCATCGGACGCGTACGCGAATTGGATCACTCGGTCCTGACCATCTCGCACCGTCTTGTCGTAACTGGCGCCGATGTCCTCCATGACCTTTACAATCCGACGTTGTATGTATCCCGTGCTCGCGGTCTTCACGGCCGTGTCCACCAACCCCTCGCGTCCACCCATGGCATGTAGGAAGAATTCAGAGGGGGTGAGTCCACTGATGTATGAATTCCGACAGAAACCGTGTGCGCCGGGATCGCCACTGCCATCGCGGAAACATGGCGGTGTGTCGTGGACGATTCGGCTACCGTTCACTACAGTTTGCCCGACACACCCGCTGATCTGGGCGAGATTGACGGTCGAGCCCTTGCTACCGCTGCCACAGCCCTTCGCCATGGACAGGAGTGCATTGTCGCGCGACAGGCTGTGCAACACACACGCCCCGGCCATCCCGAGTACGTCCTGCAACACCGTCAACACGTGTGACTCGCGCTCGATGCTCGCTGGATGGGATGCTTCGACGGTGCGCACGTGATCCAGGGCGATGCGTTGAATATCACGTATCTGTGCGCGAATCTCGGGTGACAAGCGAATGTCCACGATACCCACGGAAAACCCATATTCTTTGAACCAACTGGACATGACACGACTCACGTCGGAGAGGAATTCGGCGCATCGCGCATTCCCAAAGTCGAGGCACATGATGTGGATCACCCCCCCCTGGACCGTGCCCATCGTCTCGCGACACAGCTTGCCCGTCAGCAATTCTCCGCAGCGGATGTTCACCACACGTTCGTCCAAATCAGTGACGCCATCGGAGCGCTCCACCCCGCGAACGCGGCGCGTCATGTTGACGGGTGGCATAAGGAACGTGACCACTTGCTTGCCAGTGTAGCGGTATTCGACGGGATCGTCATCGTCGTGATCCCACCAAATCGCCGGTATGGGGAGCGATCGCCCCTTACAGTGCGAGCCTCGCACTTGTCCCCGGATGATTTGGACGAACTGGGTCGGCGTAAGTATGGTTTCGCGACTCGTCATCTTATAGACAGCGAGGAGAGAGTCTTGAACCAGAGCAATGCAGGGACAATTGTTCTGAGGACTTACGATCTGGGACGTCACGGACATGAGGCTGGTGGCCTCTGCCCTTGCCCGACACGATTGCAGTACATGCATGTTCATCTCATCACCATCAAAGTCTGGTGGTTCGTACAGTACACGTAATGAGTGGGCGCGTGTGTGTTTTTTGGGGGGGGGGCGCGCGTATCACCCACCCGCATTGTACGGATGCGTGACGAGCACCGAAATCGAGAAGGAGAGGTCGTCGGTGACCCGGACGCGATGGGCCATCATAGACTCCTTTTTCAGGGTCTGTCGTTCGCGCGATCGGGCGTGGATGGGTCAATATCATCCGCTGAGTTTGGTAGGGACACGTGTGCACAATACCGGTTGGCGGTTGAAGATCACGATATCATTGTTTTGTAGATTTCGATGGACGACGTCTCCGATTTTCAATACTGGTAGGTTCTCCGGTTCGCACATACCCAAATGGATGTGGTGGTTGCCTCCGTCGCGACAGACGATGGTCGCGCCCACGTCGTGGTGCGGACCGTTGGTGACGCGTTGTCGCAACGAATCGATGTTGAGGGCTGTCACACGAACGGCGATTGTCTGGGAGCGTGCTATATAACGCGGCACCCCCACCTCCCCCACGTCGAGATCTGCGCCGGGGGTAATGACCGAACGCGAACTGTGGTCGACCCGTTTTCCCATTAGATTGCCACGGAGTCTGCCCTTCTTCCCCGAAATCCGCTGCAAAATGCTCCGAGTGGTCCCTGCTCTCGAACTCCCGAGTCGGTTCGAATTCGTCTTACCATGAGTAGGGCGACTGTCTTTGTCAAAATACAGACAGAGGTGAAGTTGCAACATTTCGACGAGCTTGGATGGGTCTCGGGATGCCGCGATTTCCTCTTTGATCTGATTGTTTACCTACGCGTACGGGCAAAATCACCACACTCGCGTTACCACACAACAGCATCGTTGCGATGCATTGTGTCGTGACGATGGGGAGCACGGCGGGGACCTTCATGATGTCCAATAATTTGAGCGTGAGGTCCTCCTGCCCTCGGGTGCGCGACCCTATCTGTACGCAGACAGACGGACGAATGATGGGCGGTGGCACCAGAAGTAGGGTGAGTATCATGGCCTCCGGTCGCACCGTCGTGGATGATATACCGAGCGCGTCGACCGATTTGTCGGAGATGTTGCGCAATAGCTCGTGGGCGATCATGGCGGAGAACGGACGTCGTGCGAGCGCCTCCTCGTCGGGGTCGTCGAATTCAGTGGCACCCCAGTCACATTTGATGTTCATACCGACCCGCGTGTATTGAGGCTGGGGACCCGCGCACGAAGCGCAGATTCGCTTCGTCTTCAATGCGTTGCTCAGGTTAGTGAAACGCGCGCGCGGGCGGAGGCGCTTGTCCGAACCGGGGACGTGCGCTCGAAGCGCGCTACACCAGAAACATATGCACCGCAGGGTCTTCAACACATTGTCGATGAAGCACGGGTGATAGTAACCACCCCCGGCGAGACGCATGTATCCCCAGTGCCCTGGACACAATTTGACGTCGTTACGACATGTCTTGCAGCGCAGTCGGTTGTCGCACGTCCCGAGTTCCAGACTGTTGATAGCCTTGTCCTGGGGAATACCATACTTGTATAGGGCCACGTCGGTGATCTCGCAAACGCTCTTTCGCACTATGTCTCGCGCGGCGTACAAACCGAACTCGACCCCGACCACCTCATGCAAGTTGTATGTGGACATTACGATTGCATAGTGGTACTGCTCGTGTTTTTGGGGGTACGGATCTCCGCCGTCTGTTCTGAATGTCTGTGACACACGCGTTTTGATAAAAAGCCGTGTCGATGTTACTTTCGCTTTCCCGTCGAATCGTGATCCCGTCCTCAGGGTGTCAGCAACGTCAGTGGCGTGTAATTGTATGGGGGGCGCATTAAGATTTCGCGGTCGTCCGCCAATTGGTGCGGTAATACACACCGACGTGTCGGTTGTAATACGCCGATTGCCTCTAGTGTCATTGTCACTAGAGTGGAGCAAAACAGCGTGGGACGTGCTTCCATACCAAGCAGCCACCAATTACTATTCAGGAAATGGCTCAGATACGTGTGTCTGTATTTAGGTCGGATAGCCTGGAGGAAACGGAGTAGACGCATCGCATCCGCCGCTGGAGTGAGGTGTCGTGTGGCAAAGCGCGCGTTCGGGCTTTCCCACATGCGAGCCAGGTATGGCCTCAACGGGCGGATCTGTAGTTCCGGGGTGCGAAAGGGGCTGATGTCGCACGCATACTCCAGACCGGCGTTGGACACCAGTACAATCATGCAGTGGCTCCAGGGGCTTCCTACCAGGATCGACGTGGACGCGTACCGATGGGACAGTATGATGTCACCTGAATTGAAGTGCGTGTGCGCAAGCACGCTCCGGTGTCCCGTGCTAATGTTCTCGGGTAGGATATGAAGAGCTCGGTGCATACCCAACAACGCGACTGCGGTAAAGCATATTACGTAACAGACAGCTATCATTAGTGAACTGTAACTCCCAACCACCCGCTGCTCTTATGCTTACATAAAACAGAGGGCCTCCACGGATCCCGAGCGGAACGAACCACACTGGTTACCCCCCCCACCCCCACACGGTGAGTGTAGTCAGTGCGATACCAGCGCGGTACCAGTGCGGTTACGTGTCGCGCGTGCCCATCGTATCACCGAAGCGCGCTCCGCCCCATCGCCGACCCGCTTTTTTCGGAACAAGCATCAAAAAAACGAGCGCCTCCCTTTTAAATGTTTGGGACACAAGGCACTCGACAGGGATGGAATACCCCCAGTGCACGTCTCGTCTCCGGGACTGCGCCTCCCCCCCCCTCGGGGGGCGTTGGACCATGACTACGCGTCTGTCGACGACCATCGCGTCGTCGTGGGTCGCCCGTACGACGCGCACTGCCGACGGAGATTATGTGACATACACGCATCTCGAATTGAATACGGAAGTGAGCAAGCTGGGGGCTGTGGTGACATGGACTTCGAGCATTACACGAGACGACGTACGGACTCATTTAATTATCGCAGTCATCGACCCACAGGCGCCGGTGGCATGGATGTACGAATGGAATCGGCGTCATCGCGAATCGTACGAAACATTTCAGATTCTGACACCGGACGATCGTGTTTACCACGACGCCTCTCCCAAGAAGCCGCGCGCCGTGCATCGCGATGCCACACCGCGCATCCCGGTCCCTCCCGCGTCCACATGGTCGATGCATCGCCTAGAGTCGTTGGTCAAGAATGTAGTCCAGCATCTGGTGGACGACGCTACCCACTGGGTAGTTTTCCCCTTCTTGATGTACGACGGCGTCGTTTGTCCCGACCGCTGGATGGATGTGCTAGACACACTACCCTCGAACTGCAAGCTCGTATTACCGGTGGCCAAAGCATCGATTCGCAGCATGTCGGCGTGTGACAACTACATCGTACCGTGCCTCTCGCAGCGTTGCGCCGCCGTGGGGAAGACGCTCGCCGCGCAGCGCGAGACTGGCGGCGCCAGGGTCGCATCGATCGCTGCGGTGTACGAGCACTTCGTACAAGACGACGCGCGGGTTGCCCCGACGGGACTAGCCGTCGTGGAATGGGCACTGACCCGTCCGCGCGTTCGTGTTGTCGCGTGTGCCACGCACACGCCCGGGAACGAGGCGGAGTGGTTCTATCGCGCGCTGCTAGGAGAAGCGCGCGCCGCTAATGACGCGACGCCGATGGTCATGGTCAAAATCGACCTGAATGCGGCGGTAGATGGCGTGTCGTGTTCTTACACCACGGCCTTTCGCCAATATCGCATTGGCGGGACAGACATGAAAGGTTCCGTTCAATTCAGAATCATCGCGGTCGGTCGCATCACCATGGACATTGTTGCCCATGCGTCTTCGAAGTATACGCCCGCGGTCGTGCGCATCGACGATGCCCCCGGGGTGTGTGTGACGAGCGATTTTTCCTCGACTGGATTTCGTTTGTTCGGTTCGTGGGTGAAATCCTGTCGTGACCACAGTGCCTCACACCACAATCCGACGCTATACGGACGACCGTTGCTTTCTGCGCTACATGTCGCCAGGGTCAACCGAGCCGTGCAGTATGTCAAATTGTGTCAAACGCAGTTGTCACCGGGTGGTTGGACGGAGGCCAGTCTCGCCAAGATGGTCGCGTACGTCGAAAGCGAGCTGACGTCGGCGGTTATTTGGCTCGTACAGTACGATGTCAATAGCCCTTTGCGACAAATCCGCCGCGCCGAATCGCCGGCCGTTGCATCCGTCGATCGGGACGATCGAGGCGCCGTCGACACCAGCGAGCAGCTGTGTCGCGCGGTGATGAACACCTTACGTGCGTCGATTCGACGGCTACACCCGCTGGGCGTGTACCCGCGCGCGATACCCAAACCGACGCCCCACAGCGAGCGAGTGATGCCGTGGGTACACCGGTATTCGTCGTCGGCGACGCCCTCCCGTGCCACTACGGACCAGTCGATTGCATCCCAGACGATTGCATCATCTGCATCAGATTATGTACCGCTTTGGGGTCCGCCATGAGGCCATTCGCGAAATTGTTCAACTCGCCCGGGTCTATCTGAGCAGCCACCTTCTGGCTAATGCCCATCAGGTCGATATTGTTCCCGGAATCAAGTTGAGTTTTTATGTTCGATGCCGCCACCTGGATGTGAGCCAGCATCGATGGTGTCATTTTTTCCGTAATTGATCCACACAGCCCGTGGAGTTTGGCGGCACTACACAGGTGGTCCAAATACGCATAAATACAATCCCGCGTATCGGGAGACGCCTCCCCCCACCGTTGACTCAGGCGCAGGTCGCGGAGTAGCTCTACGGATTGCTCCGCGTCCCTAAAAACCGTTGCGTCGCGGTTTGTCAGTCTCTCGTAAAACGGCTGCATGGTGGCGTGGAACGTTTCGATCATCATTTTCTGGTTGGTATCCCGCATGGAAGCCGTGGCGTGTTCTACACCAATTTTAAATTTCAATTGTAACGCTGCTATACCGGGACACTCCGGGTAGACGCCGGACAACGCATTTAAAAACTCATTCGTGTATTTTGAGAATCTATCTCGGCATTCGACACCCGCGTCCATGTTTATTTGACACGGATCCAGTTCATTTGGACCCGAATGAACGTGGTAAGCGCTGCGTGGGCGGGGTTCGAAGTAGTCGTAATATCGATCTCACGTCCATGAAACCGATGATCGCGAGTACGAGGGTGGCGACGGCGCACACAACCTCTAGCAAGTGGAAGTACCGAGACGAACTCGAGCTGCCTCTCGCGCGGTCGGGAGTCGACGTGTATTCGTCAGGCCGATCCTCCGCGGGTGGCTCGCACGGGTCGTCCGCGGGCGTCGCACAGGCGACGCATGACGCGTCCGATTCCATCGTCTGTGGTGAGACTACCACGGTCCGGTTTCGTCCGGCCTGACACAATCGCGCAGAGATCAGTCGATTCGTCTCTTCGCACGAGCGCATGCGGTCTCTGCAAAAGCCTGGTTCGTACATCTTTTTTGATATTACATAAACAAAATACATCGAATTGAAATGATAGCGGGCGACGTCACCCACGCATGGACGACGAATGGAATCGCATTCGTTCGCACCACCGACCAATGTACAACAAGGATTTCGAAGAAAATGTACAACGCTTTGAGTGACGGTGGCGTCATATTTCAACCCACGAAGCCCTCCATGAGTCCGTGTAGCAAGAGAGGGAAGACCGGAAGAGTGTCCAGCGCCGAGTTTGCCAATCCCAAGGCCACCAGGGCCAGCGCCGCCGACGCCAGGGCTACAATCGACAGCACCCGGGCCGGCAACACCGAGAACGACGGGGTCAAGGCCAACGCGACGAGAACCGACGCCCCGTACTTCGCCGGAGTACACAATGGCGATGCGGTGTGGGAGTGTCCGGGCGACCAGGTCGTCCACCTGGGCGCGATGGGGGCCCGCTGCGCGCCCGCCGTGGTCAAGCACCACTACGCGCGTCTTCGACAGGATCGCGGTCGGCTGTACACTAGCATCTTGAAACATCTGGGGGAGGTGGTGAGCGAGTATCAATACGCGGAACGCGTTGTTGTCGACTACATACACCGCGTCCCGGACGCGGAGGAAGCGCTGTACATCGTCGAGCTCGCGAAACAGATGGAGAAGGACCTGCGTCACTACACGAGCGCCGTGACGAGCTGCGCGAACAACACCTTCGAGAACAGCACCGCGATGGAATGCCTGAATCTCCGGATATTGAAGAGACGGCTCGACACCATATCCGGTAGGATGAAGCGCCAGCTCAAGCGCTTCCGCGCACTCACCCGTGACCTGGTGGACTGGACATCGGGACAGGCCTGGTTTCGTGCCGCCAAGGACCGCGCCTTCCAGCTGGGCGCGTTGGGTGCGCGTACGTTTGCCCGGATGGCAAAGCTGGCGTACAAAAACTGGGGGAAGATCTGGCTCGCGTGGGTGGTCTACACGGGCGGTACCAGTGCACTCGCGGAGATGGCGATTGGGATCGTTATGAAATCCACGTGGAATGAAGTGCTGTTGGTGGCCCTGAAGGCCATACTATACATTTGTTGTGCGAGGCCGGCGTCCGGAGTGATACACTACACTCTGGCGACCATCCTGGCACGTCTGTTCATGGACACGAGGGAAAGCCTCAAGTGGTGGCTCGCGGATTCCACTGTGCTACCGTCCTGGCTCGTACAGGCCGCGCTGAAACGCATCAAACGGATGGAGGAGTCCATCGACGGTCGCGACGTCAAGACTGCGACCATGATGCTGGCTATGATGTACATGCCATCGATCGAGCGCGCCCTCGGATGGATCGCGTCGGGCACTTGTGAAATGTTCGGGCACGTCGCTGGGGTGTCCACCCCAATCATGGGGCTGGTCGCGGGTACGAGCGCTATGGCGGCGGCTGCGAAGATAGACTTTTTAGGCAAGCGGGACTGGGAGGACCGGTCCAACGTGACGTCCGAGGAACTGACGGCCATATCGGACGTCCAGGCGTTCCGCGTGGTCCTCTTCCGAATTTCCCGGTTGCTATCCGTGTTTACGGTGGGCGGTCGAGAGGAATGGGATGTGCAATACAAGAGTGGACTGATGCGGGCAGAGGCTCCCTTCACAGACTCGACCACCGGGCAGTATGCGACGGACGATTTGGTACAGACCAGATTCGAAGAATTCAGAGCCGAAGGTGCGCGGGGCAACCTCTCGGCACCGGGCGTTCGTGGAAGGCGCCCCGATTACGGCCGGCGGAACTTATCGAGGTGGGTCCGGAACATGGCGGGTGACGACCAGGAGGCGCCCGTGGGAAAGATAAAGACGCAGGGCGTGTACCTTGGTGCGCACAACTCGATGATGGGGCTGGTGATGAGGACGGTGAAGGGGTTTGATGAGTTGTCCGTCCCCTCACAGGAGATAGTACAGACGCTGGGTGACTCCGTTCTGCATGCACTCGATGCACCTCTGCGAAGTCTGGGCTTGTACGCGACCGACGCGGCCGACGCGGCCGACGCGGCCGACGCGACCGACGCGGCCGGCTCGACGCCAGCTGCGGCGCTGCGCATGTACATACTACTCGGAGGGATATTGATCATGGTACTCCAGGACCCGGCGGATGACGAGGAGCGCCAGTCTATCATGCAGTGGGTGGAGGTGAGTCGCACCGCGACAGGTAAGACGGACCCGGATCTGCCGCCAGTGCCAGGCGGTGTTTCCTTCAGGGGGAATCACGCGCGGTAATGCGCTCGACGCACATTGCACACGGCGCAATTCCCGCACAGCTCACGCAGAGGCTCAGGACCGCGTCGAGTGGGACGTGGTCGGCGACAACACACCCGGTACGCGGGGAACGCAAGAGCCGCGCGGCCGTTATCCACGCGTGAACTGGTCGTGGGCGGGATTGGGTACGGCACGGGACGCTATAGAAGTAGATGCGGACGGGGGGGGGAGACCCGGTCCGTCGTAACAGCGCGCTCCATTACGCGCACGGACTCGCGTGAGTGACCGTGCTCCATAAAACCGATATTTTATATGCCAACATAAAACCCCCAAATGAACCCGGGATTCTCGTCGGCGCTGATCGCGAGCCTCATTTCGGGGCTCATCATCATGATAAATACGGCGGTGTCCGGAAACATGACCGGGTGGCGGAACCGGAGCGCGGCTCTGCGGTCTCTCGCGAAGGGCGCCGCGCAAAATTACACCCTCGCGATGCAGGATCGCTCCCCCCTGATGCGTCTGATACATATCACAGTGTCCAGCTCGTATATCGCCGCGATACGCGAGGTGGCTAGCGACGCTCTGGTGGGTGGTACGTGTGGCGTCGACATTGGCGAGTTGCGTTACGCCGTGAATGAGGAGCAAGACCGGGTCATAGCCGCCCTCAACGGCAAGTACCCGTCCTCTATCCAGGTGCACCCCAACGAATTGCGCGCGGCGGGTTGGTTGATCTAAATAGTGAGTTCCACTTCTGTCTCCCCCTCGTAAAGCGAGCCGCGCTCCTTGAGTACGGCAGCCGGGACGTATTTGTGGTGCCAGAAATTGCGCACAGTCGTGGCCATCGACCCCACGAATTCCTGGTTGTACGGGACGGTGCATCGCTGGATGAGACCCCGCGGGGTCAATACGCTCCGGGTGCCATCGCGATCACTCAACACGCGTAGCGGTCCGGTTGCAGGCGCCCATACGACGAATTCCGCTTTCAGTCCAGGTGGCGCGCCCATGATATCGTTTTGAAACACGAGCATGCCCCATTGCACTTGTGCGTAGTAATACAATGGGATCGGGAGCATCACCTCGGACCCCGGGATGTGCTCGAGCGGGTACAAATCGTCTGTCGTCGCGCACGTCACATTGCGATGCCGATACGGGCACTTATACTCGATCAGACGCGTCTCGGTCACGCGCGCCCCGGTGTCTGTTTCCCAATCCAAGTGTAGCAGGCCGTCTGGTGACATGGCCATCCACGATTCCTGTAGATTGACGACCGCCCCCATGTTCTCGATGCGGAACGCGAGTAGCTTGCTCGTGCCCTCCGGGTAAGTACCGATAAGAGATGCGTAGTAGCATCGCAGCGCCGCCTCTGCGTCGTCCTCGTGGGTGGTACCCCACTCGCACGCCTTGTTGGCAACGAAGTGGGGCCAAATGAGATCGCGGAGCACGTCGCTGGCCGCCTGCCATGGTGGGGTCAGCCCCGCGATGCCGCCGACTTTCGATCCCGTTATCCGATGGGTCCGAGTAAGCAACCATTCCGGGTTGGCTTCCTTAGAAGGCAGATGCTGTACGTGGGCACTCATCTCGAGTTGCTTGGCCTTTGTGATGGGTCCAAACCCTGCGATGAATTCCGCGCACAGCCCCTCGAATTCCACGGGCGATGGCGGTGGGCGTACGCTGATCACGCGCTTGACCTGAGGATGGAATTTCGGGGGGATGTGGTCCAAACCGGGGAAGGGGAGTGCATCCACGTGCGCATCGCGAGCGCGCTTCGTCATCCGGAGATCGTGGGATGGATATAGCAGTGGGATATGTCAAACGGGCGAAGGGGAGAAAAAAACCAGCTCTAGGTTTATGTCTCGATCCGAAAAACTCACCGCGTCCGCCGACGCGTAATTACCCGAGTGTACAGAAGCGTCAGAATCCCTCGCGCGATACAGGAGCGCGATTTACAGGAACGGGCAACGCTCGCCCAAAGACCGGTTCACCCGCATTGGATTTTATATTTCACCTATCATTAAAACGATGTCCGACAAAGGTCGTCTCAAGATATCCAAATGGGACCCGGCGAATTTACCGGAGAATGCGACCATTTTTCTCATTGGACGTCGTGGGACCGGGAAATCTACCCTGATGGCCGACATTGCGTTTCATCTGGCTGAATCCAACAACATCGATGTAGCTATAGGAATGTCGCCGACCGAAGAGAGCACAGACTCCCTGTCCGCATACATTTGTAAAACAATGATCTATACTACATTTTCAGAGGCGGTCCTCCAAAACATATTGGACACACAGGCGCGGATGTGGAAGCGGGGAGTGGGATACCGCATCGCCCTCTTCTTAGATGATTGTGTGTACGACAAGAAAATCCTGAAGACCAAAACATTCCGCGAGCTAATGATGAATGGGCGTCATCGAAAAATTACACTGATATTAGCCGCCCAGTATTGCATGGATTTGCCACCGTCATGCCGTAGTAATATTGACATCGTCGTCATGGCGAGAGATAACATAAAGAGTAACCAAAAAAAGCTGTACGAACAATTCGCGGGTTTTTTCGAAACGCAGGCCGATTTCAATGCATGTTTTGCGGCCACCACAACGAATTACGAGGTTCTCGTCATCGATAACAAGTCAACCCAGAGCAACGACTTGACGGACAACGTCAAGTGGTACAAGGCACGGAACGATCTCCCCCCGTTTCGCCTCGGCAAACCCTGGGTCTGGGAACTCGACGCCGCATATTTCTGTGATCGAGAAAACGAGAGTCGTCTCGATATCCATCCGCCCGCTGTCGAATCGAGAGCACCAGTGCCAGTGCAACCCCGGCCGGTAACCTCTCGCGATATCGTGAAGGGGGATGTACACGGGCGCACCATTGTGTCGAGGACGAACGGCGCGTGGTATTGACGCACGAGACCCTACGTAAAACCGGGTCCTAAGTATAACGGTTATACAACGGAACGGGATGCAATGCAAATACGCGGTGGTCGGGTCAGACAAGGGCGTCTGCGGCATCTGCCTGGGAACCTCAGGTCTCGAGTATTATATGTAAACGTTACGGTAAAGAGCTTTGGATGCGTAGTCAGACCGTGATGGTATGCGGCTCCGCGATAGGCGTCGCGTTTGTTTTATGGTACCCACGAATCAGTATATTGATCGCGTGCGTGTTGGTGTGGTGGACGACCCGCCCACTTGACGACACGGGGTGCGATGGAACCTCCGCCAAGAAGCCGACATTGCATCGAGCAGCCGCTGATCCCGTGACTATTAACCACCACGAGCATTCGGCGGCGCGCGTGCGTGTAGACTGCGCCGGCGACCCTCCGACGTACGTCGGGGGTGATATCCACCAATACAACGATACAACGGGCGCCGTCCGTGCGTGTGAAGAAGACCCGCGTCTCTCTGCGTTGCGTCATTTGGCCACACGTCAGCGCATGGATAGTGAGCTACGAACCCGAGTCCCGTCTCGCGTCGAGTACGTCAAATTGTGTATCCGGGGTGGACTTCCGCTGACGGATACACCACGCGTCCCGAATGGGTGTACCTACCGAGGATAAACGATTCGCATCCGTAGGGTCAGGGGTCTCTACGTCAGACCCCGCCTCCAAAACGTCGCTCGCTGTGGTCGAGAATACCGCAGCGAGGGGATTCGCGACGGAGCGCGTCACTTTCGCGGCGTATCATTGGACGCGGATGCGGATACACGAGTCGCCCCAATGCGTCTGTCCCGTGTAGCGAGCCACCATGGTAATACCAGCGTCGAGTGTCGGGGCGATCATCGCGGCTGTCCCGCTGGATAGCCAACCCACCACGACACCCGGAGGTCCACCGTGAGCGGCGACACAGCGGACCGAAACCGCGTTCGAGTCATGCATGTTGTCGGGCTCGCGCCTCAGATGATACAATGTAGATCCATTCCACGAATGTTTACCGACCTTGGTCACGACAGAGGAAATGATCCCGTGGGCATTCATCGTGCCACGGTGGAGTCTCTGATTTATTTGGCTATTTTGTGCTCGGGATTTCTCTCACACGTTAGTCACGGACGCGATTGCACATTTGAACGAGAATGGAATACAATACGTATCGTATCCCGACCAAAAAAATAACCTCTGTTTATATAAAACAGATATTAGGATGGCAGATGAGATCAGACGACCTATGATGGGAATGGGGCCGAGAAGAGCAAGGGAGCGGAAAGGAAAAGGGGCGCCAGTAAAAAGGATCACAGCAGCAGCAGCATTAGCATTAGCATTATCCGGAGCAGCATTCCCTGGTTTGGGGAACGCGGGTGTTCCCCAACCCAAGTATGCTGACGACGTCGGCAATGATCTGGGGAGAGCCAAGACGTTTGTTAGCTCGTTCGACGAAACCTCACAAATCAGCAACTCAAACGTGGAGAACGCCGCATTCGGAGCCGTAGCCGACCATGCCAACTACACTGACGACGTCGACAATGAACTGGGGAGAGCCAAGACGTTTGTTACACACTCGTTCGACGAAGCCTTACAAATCAGCAACTCAAACGTGGAGAAGGCCGCATACGGAACCGTAGCCGAAGCCGAAGCCGCAGACAAAAACAGACAGGAAACAGCCGCAGCCAAAGCCAACGCCGAATTCGAACGCGTCACACACGCCATGGAAACATTCACCGACACCTTAACAAATATTTCAAAATACGCGTACGGCTTCTGGTACGCACCTTCTGGTACGCACCTTCTGGTCCCCACCTCGGACGATATCGCAACCCAAGCCAAAGACGTCCTATACGCATTCCACACCGCCTTACACGAAATCAGTCGGGACATCCCAGTCAGAGGCGAAGTCAGAACCATAGACAACATAGCCAGAATCAGGAACAGAATAGCCAGCGCCAACGCCAAGGCCCGAGCCCAAGCCAACACTACATTCGGTGGCTCGAACCGCTGGGTAAGCGAATTCCACGACACCTCAAACCAAATCAATTCCGTTATGAACGCCGCCTTAGACGAAGCCAAATTCCAAGCCGAGTCCGTAAACAAAGCCGAGGCCTTAAACAAAGCCAACCTCCAAGCCGGAGCCCTCCAGGACATCGCAAAGGTCGTAAAAGGATACGAGATCGCTACGGGAAAAACCCACGACAAATTGACCCGTTTGTTGTCGACATCCGTCAACGAAGCCGAAATGGGAGTGTATGTGTATGTTGCCGAAGAAGAAATGAACAAGTCCCAGGGAGAAGCCGTGCTTGCAATCGAAGCCATAAAGGAAGCCACCCGAGACAACATTGCCAAATGCGACGATACCATAGCCAAAGTCGAAGCCCGGGCCGAATCCAACGCACAAGAAGCCATAGGCCAAGCCGCCTCAGCCAAAACCAAAGCCGTCAACAAAATCGAGGCTGAATCCAAAGCCGCCTCAGCCAAAACCGAAGCCGTCAACAAAATCGAGGCTGAATCCAAAGCCGCCGTCGAAAACCGGGGACAACGCCTCCCTATTATGTATTGGGGGGACAAGGCCATCCCAGTCGAGCAGGTCAGAGCCGCCTTCGCCAAAGCCATCGCCGAATCCACTGACGCCATTGACATCTTTCAACGCAAAGCCGCTGGCGTGGCGAAACCCGATGCGAAAGCCCAGGAAGTTCAGGCGGCAGTTCTGGAGGCAATCCAGGCGAACAACGAGGCGGTACCCGAGGCGAAAACCGACGCGACCGCCGCCGACGCGCCCGCCGCCGACGCGACCACCGCCGACGCGACCACCGCCGACGCGACCGCCGCCGACGCGACAGCCCAGGAAGTTCAGGCGGCAGTTCTGGAGGCAATCCAGGCGAACAACGATGCGGTACCCGAGGCGAAAACCGACGCGCCCGCCGCCGACGCGACCACCGCCGACGCGACCACCGCCGACGCGACCGCCGCCGACGCGACCGCCGCCGACGCGACCGCGGCCGACGCGACCGCGGCCGACGCGACCGCCGCCGACGCGACCGCGGCCGACGCGACAGCTTGGCCGAGAGCTTGGCCGAGAGCTTGGCCGAGAGCTCGGGAATCACTTCTGTTGGCAGCGGCTAATTACTCGGCAACTCGGGCAGCCCAGACGGCAGCCCAGACGGCAGCCCAGACGGCAGCCCAGACGGCAGCCCAGACGGCAGCCCAGACGAACCGGCCCGGTGCCGCCGCTACCGGTACGCTAGCCCCCAGACTACCGCCCAGACGGAAGCCACGACAAGCCCAGACGGCAGCCCAGACGGCAGCCCAGACGGACCGGCCGG
>Ga0206126_10000555_pt1 | contig 49584 bp, 48 predicted proteins | sample Helgoland_Spring_5_FD_148621 | JGI IMG/M metagenome (GOLD analysis project Ga0206126, IMG submission 148621) | Pelagic subsurface seawater microbial communities from Kabeltonne, Helgoland, North Sea - Helgoland_Spring_Bloom_20160412_1 | ecosystem: Environmental > Aquatic > Marine > Epipelagic ...
CAGATTGATATCCACTGCGACAATCTTTTTAGCACCCTCAGCATGAAAACGCTCTGCCAGTGCTCGACCAATACCCGACCCACCGCCAGTAATGACGATGATCTTATCCTTTACCTCCACAACTCTTTCCCCTATATGTTGTTATTATTAAACTAACTCTGCCAACTGTTCTTTGCGGAAGGGTTTCAATTCATCCATACGCTTGGCTTGAACTAGATTAACCCAACTGGGATTGGCGATCAGCGCCCGACCCACGGCGACCAATTCAAACTCTTTGTTACCCAAGCGATGCAACAGTGTGTCCAAGCTCGCCGGATCTGCCTCTCTAAAGGTCAACTCACCGGGCTTTGGTGTAAAGTCGGCGTCCAGACCCACGCTACCCACTGTGATTGCCGGCTTGCCGGTAATTTTTTGCGTCCAACCGGCCAAGTTCAAATCACTACCGTCGAATTCAGGCTCCCAGAATCGACGCTGAGAACAGTGAAAAATATCTACTCCTGCTGCGGAGAGAGGTACTAAAAAGCGTTCTAGTTCTTCTGGAGTTTCCGCCAAACGTGCGGTGTAATCCTGCTGCTTCCATTGCGACCAGCGCAGGATAATTGGGAAATCAGGTCCCACCGCCCGACGCACCGCCTCGATTATCTCCACCGCAAAACGGCCTCGATTTTCCAGGGAGCCTGCATACTGATCATCTCGCTGATTGGTGCCCTGCCAAAAGAACTGATCGATAAGGTAACCGTGTGCCCCATGAAGCTCTACGGCATCAAAACCAATGCTTTTCGCATCCGCTGCAGCCTGAGCAAAGGCGCCTACAACATCATCGATGTCACCCTGAGTCATCACTTTTCGATTCACCTTACCCGGCACATTCATACCCGATGGTCCGTAACCGGGAACATCACCCTCTGGTAGCGTTCCGGACTTGCGCACGGCGCCAACATGCCACAGCTGAGGCGCTATTTTCCCACCTTCTTCATGAACCGCGTCTACCACTTTTTTCCATCCGGCGAGACGATCCTCACCATAGAAATAAGGCACACCAGGGTAACCACTGGCCCCCTCGTGCCCGACACAGGTTCCCTCTGTAACAATCAAACCAACGCCCCCCTGAGCACGACGACGGTAGTAATCCACCACGTTATCACCAGGAATATTGTTATTGGGAGAAAAATTGCGCGTCATTGGCGCCATAACGATACGGTTTTTAAGCTTGAGATTGCCTGTGTCAAACGGCCGAAATAAGGCATTGTCAGAATTACTCATTGTCCCTCTTCTTTTTTGATCATTGTTATCGTTGAAGCGCTGTACCGCGCCTAAAATGCATACTAACGAAATTAATGCAGGCGTTCAGCATATTTACTGACTCGTCAGTACCCACCAGAAAATGCTTTGAAGCACAGGCTCTTAACTCACCGCCAGCTGGATAAGGGAGGCCAAAAGTGCCAACCCAAGCGCCACTGCAACACGAACTGAACTTGCGTTGACCTGGGCAGTGGCTGGAATAGCAAAGGTCTTGTCCAGTGCCGCCAGTTTATGCCCATGGTGTTCACTACCAAAGGTATCAATAATAATTTCACCAAAATCCCGGCGACTGCGATAGCGCACCAGTGCCAGTGTCTGCCAATCGTCGGTTCCTCCATTATCCAGCTCCTCGATTGATGTGGCTCTAGCAACAGTAATGATCTGAGGATGACCGGCACGCTTCAGTATTCGACTCATAAATACTTGTTGGTACGCAATAAGATTGTCCATTGCCTGCTTTTTTGGCTCTTTGAGTATCAACGCATTAACGATGAAGAACTCTTTACCATCATCGCGCTGAAAAAACTGCCTAAAATTGTCTAAGCGACTCTGCTCTACATCACCACGGGAGAGAACATCCATATAGCGCTCAGTCTCCTCCTCAGTAACAGGTCGACCCAGTCCCACATACCACAACCAAAACAGCCCATATAAAGTGGCGGCCAGGAGCCAAATCACAATGCCAGTCATACAATCCCTCCTGTCTACTTAGGCCCTTGAAGGCAGTCCATGCACCATGGTTAAAAACTCCATCTCAGTGCCCTGACGACGATGTTTACTTAATGTTTGATAGTCCTCATCGGCCCACCAGTCGCGGGCTGCTTGCTCCGAGGGAAAAGTAAAAATAATCACCCTACCGGACCGTGGCGATTTACCTTCCAAGGCAACACTATTGTCGTCATAGGTAATAAACTCACCACCGTAGCGTTTTAGAATTGGAAAAAAACCTTTTTCATATTTTCGGTATTCTTCCGCATCGGTGATGGATAAATTTACCACCATGTAAACAGGAACTTCACTCATTATCACAATCTCCTAAGCTATAATTGTGTTCATCTTTGGTTGATTTCTGCGAGCCAGTTGGCCACCGCCGCGCCTATCTCATCCGGCGAATCCTCTTGGATAAAATGCGTTCCGGACACTGTGACCTCGGTCTGATGAGACCAGCGACGACAGAAATCCCTAGCACGTCCAGTCAATATTGAACCGGGATCAGCGTTGATAAACAATTTTGGCGGCGAATCATTGCTACTCATCCACTGACCATAACTGGTCACCAGAGCCACCATATCAGCCGGCTCGCCGTCTATAGGAATTTGACGTGGCCAATTTAAGGTGGGCTGCCGGTCCTCCGAGGTTAAGAAAGGCGCCCGATAATGGGTCATCTCCTCTTCAGTCAATTTGCGGATAACTGAGCTGGGCAAAACGGCTTCGACAAAAAGATTGCGCTGCAGAATCATGTCCTCACCTTTGTCAGAACGAAATCCTTTAAAAATGCCCTGTGCGGACTCGGGCCAGTCATCCCAAGTCAAAGGACAAACAATCGCCTCCATATAAGCGATACCACACACCGCCTCTGGGTGTTGCTGAGCCCAATAAAACCCAAGAGCACTACCCCAATCATGCACCACCAAGGTGACATTATTACTAACATCCAAGGCCTCAAGCAGCCCCGATAGATAATCATAGACACCGAGGAAGCTATACCGATCAGCTCCCTCGCTAGAAGGCAATTTTTCCGAATCACCCTGCCCAATAAGATCGGGCACAATCACTCGACCCAGCGATTTAAGATGGGGTATCACGTTACGCCATAAATAAGATGAGGTGGGATTACCATGCAATAAAACAACAGGATCACCCTCCCCCACATCAACAAAGGCGATTCGCTTGCCATTGACTGTCATGGTAGATTTTTTATAGGGCATATCAGCTGAAATCATCGATCCTACGCCTCCAGTGGTCTGTTGGGCATACTGCTTAAAAGGAGAATGGCAACGCCCAGACTTTGCTTTGGTGGAACACTGACTAAGGATTAATTAGCAGGCCAGAAAACATTGCATCAATAGTATATTTACATTTTGGCAGGGTCAATGCCATAATCAACTAATCGATCTTTTTGGTAGCAACGAGGTAATATCCTCACTAAGCGACGAAAAGACATTTAAAACATCGGTAGCAAGCTCCGATGAAAACTATTTTCATTTAATGGAGAATACCATGGCCACCATGGAGCTGCGGATACAGCAAGGTATCCATATTTTGACCTTAACCAACGCTGACAATCACGGTGACAACATGCTCACCACCAGCGTACTAGAGGAATACCTGACGGCTCTTGATACTGTTGAAAACCACCCTGACCATACTGCACTGGTGATTACCTGTGATCACGACAAAACATTTTGCACTGGGATCAATCTTGAGTGGCTAAGGAATCAAAGCGATGCCAAACAGCGCTGCTTTGTGGATACCTTAAACCGGGTTCTGTGCCGAATTGCCCTGCTCAATGCGCCCACCATCGCCGCTATTAACGGCAATGCCTATGCGGGTGGTGCGATCATCGCGACAGCCACGGACTATCGCATTATGCGTGAAGATAGAGGACGCTTCTGTTTTCCTGAGGTCAACATAAATATTCCCTTTAATCCAGTGACTCGAGACGTGGTTCACCTTCTCGGTGATCAACAATTAATAAAAGATATGGTTCTTACCGGCGAAGCCTATACCGGCACCCAGTGTCTGGAAAAAGGTATTGCTCGAAGTATTCACCCCGCTGACAAGCTCCACGATGCAGCGATTGAGCTTGGTACAATGCTGGCGAACAAAGATCGTGACACATACTGTCGTATTAGAAACAGCTTTAGACCTTTAATGACAGCCCATGCCGACCAATTGGGTATTTCTTATGTTGGTCAATCTGACAGAGAAACAGCCTTATGAGAGTTTTTTACCTTTGCCTTTTGGTGACCTATATGAGCTGCGTATACTGGCTGGGAGGCTCAGGGAAACCCGTGTCCACAGCAGAGCTCGAGCGTTATATTGAAGCACTTTCCAGCAATAATGAAGAAAAAGGTGTGGATTCTTCCAAACCGACGGCGTGGATGCGTGAGTTAGCCAAAAGTGACGATGGCGCCGAGTTTTTTATGGTCAATCTGATCAAGTACAGGCAACAAGCGCTTTATCCAAGCGATTCTCAATGGGCTAATGACGATGACCCTTTGGCGGCAGATGCCAGATATGCCAAGGGGGTAATAAAGCTGTTAATCAAGCGTGGAAGCCTACCCCTGTTTATCTCGTCAGTTAAAGGTAAATTCATCAACGACGTGGAAGAACACAACTGGGATACAGTGGCAATTGTGCGCTATCGAAGTGTCCGCGATATGTTGGATATGATGGTAGAAATGTCCTCCACCGATCTTGCCAGGCACAAGTGGGCATCTATAGAGAAAACTCATGTCTTTCCAGTCAAACGTGAATATAGCCTGTTCTTTCTGCGAAGTGCCCTAGCATTGCTCTTTGTGATAGTCGCCGTCATCGCCACCTTGATCCGCAAACGCTATCAAAGAAACCATCACTTACCATAGGGCGCAACTCTGATATAAAAACTACTCAAGGAGAATCTATGAAAACTCGAATTACTGAAATGCTGGGTATCCAACACCCCATTATTCAAGGGGGCATGCACCATGTCGGCCTAGCAGAATTAGCTGCGGCGGTGTCCAATGCAGGCGGCCTAGGCATTATTACGGGGCTAACTCAGGGTACGCCAGAAAAGCTGGCCAATGAAATTGCTCGTTGCCGAGAGATGACCGATAAACCCTTCGGCGTGAATCTCACCTTTTTGCCCTCGCTCACCCCGCCAGACTACCCGGGTTTGATCCAAGCCATCATCGATGGCGGTGTCAAAGTGGTGGAAACCGCGGGCAACAACCCTGCCAAATGGTTACCTATTTTGAAAGAGAATAACATCAAAGTCATTCACAAGTGCACCTCGGTGAGACATGCGTTAAAAGCGGAAGCCATCGGCTGTGATGCAGTATCTGTGGACGGTTTTGAGTGCGGCGGCCATCCGGGCGAAGACGATGTACCCAATTTTATATTATTGCCGAGAGCAGCTGATGAGCTGACCATTCCCTTCGTCTCCTCTGGCGGTATGGCCGATGGACGCAGTCTGGTGGCCTCTCTTGCCATGGGTGCAGATGGCATGAATATGGGCACTCGTTTCATCGTCACCGAAGAAGCCCCCGTGCATGAAAATGTTAAGCAAGCCATCCTAGATGCCAGCGAGTTGGACACACGGCTGGTGATGCGCCCGCTGCGCAATACTGAACGGGTATTGACCAACAGTGCAGTGGAGCGGCTATTGGAAAAAGAAACGGCGCTGGGTGCAGACATTAAATTTGAGGATATTGCCGAGGAAGTAGCTGGCGTCTACCCAAAAGTGATGCAGACCGGCGCAATGGATGCCGGCGCCTGGTCTTGTGGTATGGTGGCCGGATTGATCAATGACAAACCCACGGTTAAACAGCTCATTGATAACATCATGGCCGAAGCTGACAGCATTATAAATCAGCGTCTATCAGTACTATAAAAAATTGGAGAAATAACAAAATGGCGACAACATTATTCGATTTACAGGGCAAAATTGCATTGGTTACGGGGGCCAGTCGAGGTATTGGCGAATCCATCGCAAAACTACTCGGCGAGCAGGGCGCACATGTCATTGTATCCAGCCGTAAACAGGAAGACTGTCAATCAGTTGCAGACAGCATCACCGCCGCTGGCGGCAGCGCTGAGGCTCTGGCCTGTCATGTTGGCAATATGGATGACATCGCCAACTGTTTTGCCCACATCAAGAGCGTTCATGGCAAACTCGACATCTTGATTAACAACGCCGCAACTAATCCCTATTTTGGTGATATCTTGGATACCGATTTGGGCGCCTACACCAAAACAGTGGATGTGAATATTCGCGGCTACTTTTTTATGTGTATCGAGGGTGGCAAACTCATGCGCGACAATGGCGGCGGGAGCATCGTCAATACAGCATCCATCAACGCACTAAAACCGGGTCCAATGCAGGGCATATACTCGATTTCCAAAGCTGCCGTGGTCAACATGACACAAGCGTTTGCCAAGGAATGTGGCAAGCATGGCATCAGGGTAAATGCACTTCTGCCGGGGTTGACCAAAACCAAGTTCGCTGGCGCCCTATTTAGCAATGACGACATCTATCAATCGGCTATTGCAAACATTCCTTTGCATCGACATGCTGAGCCCGACGAAATGGCGGGGACTGTACTCTATCTGGTATCAGATGCCTCCAGCTACACCACCGGAGAATGCATTGTGGTTGACGGCGGCTTCACCTGCTGAGCGATACCTTCATTTGGCATTCAGGGCGAGACTAGTCTCGCCCCATGTTCACAGTCTGCATCACTCCCACTGATAAAAGACAAATTCTTTTGGCGGCTCAACACTAAGCAAGTGCTTAACAAAATAATCCCAACGCTTGCGCATCATATACGGCGAGCGAGCGTATCCATGCCCCGTATTAGGCAGCATCAACATATCAAAATCTTTGTTTGCCTGAATCAGAGCGTCAACCACCAACAGCGTGTTTGATGGCAATACATTGGTGTCAGTGGTGCCGTGGGTAATCAGCAATTTACCCTTTAACTTTTCCGCAAGTAGCTGATTTGCCTGGCTGTCGTAGTTAGAACTACCGTCTTTGTTTTCAAGCAGCATGCCATGGTATTTCTCTCCCCACTCATCGGCATAATTACGATTGTCGTGATTGCCCGCTTGAGAGACAGCCACAGAGTAAAAATCAGGGAATGTAAGTAACGCTCGAGTGGAGGCGAAACCTCCACCAGAGTGGCCCCAGATGCCGACTCTCTGATCGTCTATCCAAAGGTATTTTTCTGCCAACTGCTTAATAGCAGCCACTTGGTCAGGAATACCGCTGTCACCCATGTTCTGATAGTAAAATTCGTGAAAACTCTTTGACCGACCCGGCGTACCCAAGGCATCGATTTCGATGACAATAAAGCCCAGTTCTGCTATCGCCTGGTTATCGCCCCGTGCAGCCCTGAAATGACGGCCGCGGATACTGCCCACCTGCGGCCCTGGGTATAGATAATTGATTACCGGATAGGATTTTCCAGGGTCAAAACTCGACGGCTTATACAATAACCCATGAATATCTTGATCACCATTGCGATCCTTGACCACAAAGGGTGTAGGTGGTTTCCACCCTAAGTCCTCTAATGCTGAGGTGTCCATGACCTCCACCAGCCATGATGTCTCTCCATCTATACTGCGAATATGACTCTGTTCAGGTGTGGTTGGTGTTGATCGTCGATCGAGGAAATAACTAGCATCCTTGCTCAATAATACCCGGTGATGCACTTTTTCAGGGCTCAGCAGGGTAAGATTCGAGCCATCTTTTTTGACACTGTAAAGATATTTAAAATAAGGATCTCCACCCTCTCTACCAGCACCAGTGAAAATAATTTTTCCGCTGTTCTGATCCACGTGAAGTACTTCGAGAACGGTCCAATCCCCACGAGTAATTGGATGTTTAATTTTACCCGTCGCAACGTCAACCAAGTAGAGATGTCCCCAGTCTGAACGCTGCGAGAACCAGAGAATTTCGTTGCTTGCATCCAGATACCGCCAGCTAATAGCGTCGACGCCTGATTCAAAAAAACTCTCTTCAATTTCGGTGAAAATGGTATCTACATTGCCTGTATCAGCATCAGCTATTTTCAAAATGGCAGTCTTATGATCTCTGCTGGAAGAAACAAAGGCAAAGTGGCTGCTGTCCTCAGCCCAATGGATATCTAATAACTGGCCATCCCGACCAGCCACGTGATCGGTAATAGTAGACCGATGATCGTCGGGTGCCATGTCCAACATGACCACCTCGCGTTTATCCAGATCAATCACCAACCGCTGGATAGTGAAAATTGTCTCATCTCCCGGCAGCGGATATTTCCATATATCGATGTCGGGATGTCCCACAGCGGTAGATATCACGCCCATCTCACCGACACCGCGGCTGTCATGCCTAAAGGTAGCAATTTTTGTGGAATCAGGAGACCACTTAACCACAGGCTTTTCGCTGCGAAGCCAGCCAGCGTTGTTGGTCGCGTAGGCAAAGTCTTTGACGCCATCAGTGGTCAGTGGTACCTCTTTACCATCGTCGAGGTAGCGAACCCAAAGATTGTGATCTTTTATAAAGACTGCTTTTTTTCCATCTGGAGATATTTGCTCAATCTTTGGATCAGCGAATTGATAAAGGGCACATAGATACTGCACAAAGTCACAGTGAAAGATCTGCTTCTGAATGTGAATGGAGACGGTGTTTTCATCCACTACGCGGAGCGGATATGAATAGAATTTCTCCTTAGTAATGTCTGTATTCAATTGGGAATTCAAGACATCGATCAATCTTGACGTGTCAAAGGCCAAGGTTTTCTCACTGGTAACCGCATTGGCGACAAAGTAATTTTCACCTTCGTCCGATCTCGTTTTATACAATAGTTGGACATCATTGAGCCACTGAGGTGAACTCACAGCATGATAAATCAATGGCCCAGTATATTTTGCCAGAAACTGCTCTGCCCTCTCATACTGTGCTGGCTCCATGCGGTCTACGGTAGCGCAGGACACGACCAAAGTGAGAAATGCAACCAGTACCACTGGCCGAAACAGCAATGGATTTGTCCTCATAGAGATCTCCTGTAAAGTGAGCGGTGGCCCCATAAACACGAGAGCCATGCCTTAATGTCATTTAATGGTTCTGATGCTAACCCCATCAACGCCACATAATAGTTTAGCTGTCACTTGATTTCAGCAATCAGCCAAAACCACTGGCAAGTCACCAGCTGGTCTACAACCAGACCTCTAAATTATCATTGCGACCGAGACGACGGGACAATTTTACGCCCAGTAGTGAATCCAAATTACAATCGGCTAGCAGAGATTCAAGTTGCTGTTTGTCCTTAATATCAACCTGCTCATAAAAATCCTGAACTCTCTGTAAAAGAAAGAATCGATAGGGTTGAGCGCCTGCAACAATGGTTTGATCGCCCACTGTGAAGCTTGCCATGCTTTCATTTTTGCCCAAATAGCGCGCCGCACCCGTACCCGGTTGAGGATCATTAGCCGCCAACCAGCCATTGATCGAATGGGCGGCCGCCTCAGTTTCCGGAACAAAGTCACGAGCCAGCACGGTCAGTACATATTTCAAGCTCGAGGGGATCTCATCTTTTTCTATATAGTCATGGTCCGCATCAAAAAATTCGACAGTATCCTCACCCACACGGTTCATTCTCTCCACCCATCGGTAGACATGTATGGCTTCTCTATGCATGATCGACAATGGTTTAGGATCTCGCCCAAGATGAGCAAACATGGGCGCTATAAGACCAAAGTCACCAATGCAGGGTTTCCAGCCGAGTAAGTACGGAAAGTCCGCAAGGTGTTTGTCCAGAGCATGGAGAAAATCCATGTAGAGGGATTCGACAAAGTGATGGTTGTCATCAGTAACACCAAAAATTCGCCCCGCATAACGCATCTTGTTCATCATGTGCTCAGTTTTCTCGCGTCGATGTTCACTCAAAGGCTGAGCATGGTAAAAGTGATAGTTGAGAAACTGTAAATTTTCCTCTGGAAAATTCCACCGATAGTGCATAGCCGGCCGGAGCAAGCCCTCAGCACCAATGACATCAAACAAATCGCTCACTAGCCGATGCCTCGGCGTCTTGGGGCGAAATAATCGACCATTAGAGGATTCCAGATGCTCAATAATGGCCGCACCATCGCGAATTACCTGGCCATCGGGAGTGACTAAAACGGGGATAGTCGCCAACTTGGCCGCCGGTAAGATATCTTGTTTAAAGCTCTTGTGTCCACAGGATAGCTCACGAAAAGGCGTGTCACTTTTTATCAAGTAACTGCGGGCTCTTCCTGTATAAAGCGAGTGTGGAATCCCATATAAGATATACGTATTCATCAAATGAAGCCCCATTATATAATCGTCGGTGTATTGTTGTACGCAGTGAGAAACGCTGTATTATGCTAACTGAGTGCAATTTGACGCCTGCTCAATGCTGGACACATAATGACATAGCAACTGCCATTATGTTAGGGTGTGGCGAAAAATTTTTACCTCAACAAGCTAAAACATTAGAATAATTTGGAGTTTCAATGACCGCGGTTGACACCTTAGACGAAAAACGACTGGCCGATTATCTCAGTGCAAACATGAGCGGATTTGAAGGCCCACTGACAGCGACCAAGTTTCCTGGTGGACAATCAAATCCCACCTTCAAAATCGAAGCTGGATCAGGCAACTACGTGCTGCGCCGACAACCACCGGGGAAATTACTCAAATCCGCCCACGCTGTTGACCGTGAATATAGAGTCATCAGCGCCTTGGAGCACACCGATGTTCCTGTAGCAAAAGCTCATCATCTGTGCGAAGACATCGATGTACTGGGGTCCATGTTCTATATCATGGAACACTGCGATGGCAATGTTCACTGGGCTGCTAAAATCGATGAAGCGCGAGATAATAAACACCGCGGTGAGATGTATGACGAAATGAACCGCGTGTTGGCAGCGATTCACTCTGTAGATCTGGAGGCAGTTGGTTTGAGCGACTACGGCCGCCCAGGAAATTACTACGAGCGCCAGTTTAATCGCTGGTCCAGTCAATACAGAGCCTCCGAAATAGACATCATTGCCGAAATGGACGAACTTATTGAGTGGCTGGGAACTAACATCCCTGAGGATGACGGCAAAGTCGCACTGGTTCATGGAGACTATCGGCTAGACAATCTAATGTTCGACAAGACTGATAATAAAATCATTGCCGTGCTCGATTGGGAGCTCTCCACCTTGGGACACCCCTACGCGGATCTCGCCTACCAATGCATGGGCCTTCGACTACCCTACCGCGAAATTAAAAATGTTATGTCAGGGCTTGGTGGCCTCGACTCCCAAGCTCTGGGCATTCCATCCGAGAAAGACTACGTTGATGCCTACTGCCGCCGAATGGGCATAGACAGCATTGGAAACTGGAATTTTTACCTCGCTTTTAGCTGCTTTCGTCTTGCTGCAATCACTCAAGGGGTGGCCAAACGCGGTGCCGATGGCAATGCCTCGAGCAAAGCAGCACTGGGCTATCAGGCCATGGTTAAGCCTCTGGCTGTTATGGGTTTAGATTCGATTGAGGAGCATAGCTAAATGACGATGTTGCGGCTGATTATCAGTGTAGTATTGCTAATCATCGTTGTCGCAGCGATGGGGCCCAGAGTAGATATGTCTGTGGACTTGATACCGGTCGACCTGTCAGTAGATTTAGATAAGTACTTGGATGAATCTGAATCCCAGTTCCCAGATATTGTCGAGGGCACAGAGAAAACCATCATTTGGGCTAATACACCCGGCGAGAAGACCGATATTGCCATTGTTTCAATCCACGGGTTTAGTGCGACGCGTCAAGAGCTCTCACCATTGGCTGACCATGTGGCAAGTGCTTTGCGGGCAAACCTTTTCTACACTCGTCTCGCGGGCCATGGCCGCGGCGGAAGGGGCATGACCGATGGCAGTATCAATGGTTGGGCAAACGATGCAAACGAGGCCATGGCAATCGGCCGCCAACTCGGAGAAAAGGTAGTATTGTTCGGCAACTCCACTGGTTCCACACTGGCAACCTGGCTGGCGTTGCAAAAGGAAAATTCTGATATTGCAGCACTGGTACTTATCGCTCCCAATTACTATTCGGCAGACTTTGCTACAGATATGTTCCTCTGGCCTTGGGGCAAACAGCTGGCGCAGGTACTGATTGGCAAAACTCGAAGTTGGACGTCGGACAATCCGCTACATGAAAAGTATTGGGCCAATCACTACGCTACCAGTTCCCTCTTACCCGTGATGGGGCTGGTTAAATTGGTCGACGATAGTGAACTTAGCCAAATAAAAACACCGGCCTTGATGATCTATTCCAGCAGAGACCAAACCATAAGCCCCGCTGCTGTCGAATCAACCTTTCCTCGCTTCGGCTCTCGGGAAAAAGAGCTGGTCGAATTCAGTGAGACCGAAGACTCAAGCTATCACATTCTAGCCGGGGATCTAATGTCCCCTTCATCTACTGAAGCCGTTGCGGAAATTATTAATGATTTTCTCTACCAACAATTGAACTGAACCAAATCCTGAAGCTAAACCCTAAATACTCGCGCTAGAAGGATCGAGCCAGCAACTCTTCACTGAGGGCCCACAGCTTGTCTGCCTCAACAGCGTCCACCGCCCAGGGCGCAACACCGCGATACCGAGCCGCTGGACTCTTTTCTTGAAGATCGGCAATATTACAATTTTCGCAATAAACGCCACCCATATTGTTTAGTTGAGCGCTAGTTGCCGCCCACAAACTGGTGCCTGCTCCCTGAGCGGGAGTCTTGAACATAGCAGCGGCCATTTCCGACGGATTTCCATGACTATCAAGCCATCCTAAAGCGACCATCTCCTCGCGCGCTAAATGCCGTTGCAAGGGCGTCATAATGCCACCGGGATGAACAGCAAACGCTCGAACACCTCTATCTTTGTAACGACTGTCCAAAGCCACAGCAAAAAGACTGTTAGCGGTTTTGGACTGACCATAGGCCTGCCACTTATCATAATCTTTAGCAAACTGAATATCTTGCCAACGAATGGCAGATATTTTGTGCGCTGTTGAAGATAGGACCACGACTCTGGCATTTCCCGACTCAAGCAATGCGGGCATCAGTCCCTGCGTCAAGGCAAAGTGACCAATGTGATTGGCTGTAAATTGAAGCTCCCAATCTGCCACGACTCTGGTCTCCGGGCAGGCCATAATTCCCGCATTATTGATCAGGATATCAATACTATGGGTCTTTTCCAGAATCAACTTAACGCAACTGTTTACTGAATGTAAATCAGCCAAGTCCAGTGGAACAACATCTCCTGGTGAGACCAAACCTGCTAGATTCTGCCTCGCCAACTCAGGCCGCCGTGCTGGCACAATCACCCTCGCACCGCAATTGACCAGCCCTGTGACGGTCTCGGTACCAATACCCGAATAGCCGCCAGTGACAACCGCCACTCGATGACTCAAGTCAACCCCAGTAAGGATACTCTCAGGCTCACTCTTGGCATCTAGACCTGTATCTATGGATTTTTGCTGCTCCGAAATCATAAACTCAATCTCTTGGTGATGAAGATTCTCTCGTCCCTACTAACTTATGCTGCCACAACTATATCTCAAAATTCACCGCAAAGTAGCTATTGAGAGGCAGTCAATTTGTCCAAAATAGCCTTAACTGCATCGGTCATTACCGCCACAGACGTCGGCTCAGAAACCGGCACTGGCCCATCCAACCAAAGATCGCCAAGAGCATCAAGAGATTGAAACAACCACATCTGAGTCTCCTCGGGCAATGATTTTGTGTGATGTCTAGCGACAACATGAAACCCATAAGCATCCTGGTACTCGCCAATATCCGTCACCACACTATCGGTCACTCCGATACTGTATTCTTCGATTAATGTGTGTAGCAGAAACTCAATAATCTCTATACTATCACCACCAGCACGTTCCGTTATCTGCGCCAAATTATCCTGCGCCTGATGTAATAATGGCGTAATCGCTGTGGCTGACTTTCCGGCATCCAAGGCCGCAGAAATAACGACAAAAAGCGCCTCATCAAAACCTAATGTCTTCAGCCCAACGCGCTCAGCACGATGAGTTTCAGACACAGGATGTAACAAGTGTGGTGCCGCCATGGTCAACTCATCACGGCGGTACAGCTCCAAACCTGCCTCAACATGACCCGACATAAAGGCCAATCGAAGATGCACTGGCATAGGGCTGTGAGCGTCATGAGTCTCTTCAGCCTGTATACCAGTAAGGATACCGACCACTGCTACCAAAACGACTGAGATTAAAATTCTAAATTTCATAACAGGTAGTCCTTTAGCGAATTTTTACATAGGCGCCCAACTGGGCTGTTAGCTCCAAGCCTAAGGGTCAAGCCACGAGTTTTCAACAGCTAAAAGAACTATATGTTGTGCAAACAACAAAATCTGGGCAAAACAATTTAACTGCTGTGCTTGGACTGATCATCCAAGCAGGCTACACTGGCCAAAAAACAGGTGAGTTTTCAATGCAAACGTCCAACCGGTCGGCTTTAAAAGTCTACAGCCAGTTAGCACTGATCGTGATTGCCGCTGGTGCTATTTATCCCCTGCTGTATTTACGCCAGAACTTTGAAATCTCTATTATCGAGACGTTTCAGATTACCCAGACCCAACTGCGCTATTGTAGCTCAATGTTAGGCTTGATATTTTTTGTCACTTATTTACCCAGCGGTTGGTTGGCCGATCGTTTTTCATCGCGAAAACTCCTATCTTATTCTCTGCTCGCCACCGGGCTATTGGGGCTTTGGTTCTCCACTGTTCCCTCCTACAACACTCTACTGGTTATCTATGGCGCCTGGGGTATAGCCACTGGACTGACTTTCTGGTCTGCTCATATTAAATTGGTCTCTATGCTAGCCGCCAAGGATCAGCAGGGACGGTTTTTTGGCATTCTGGATGGCGGGCGAGGACTGGTGGAAGCTTTTCTCGCCACCTTGGCCATTGCACTCTTTGCCTATGTGCTGCGCAACACTCCCAACGCTACTGATCTGGCCCTGCAACAGGTGATTTACCTCTACGTCGCGGTTTTGTTAGTTGTCTCACCTTTGGTTTACTGGCTACTTGATGAAAATGAGCAAGAAAAAGATCAGACTAAAAACAGCGAAAATGTTGAATTTAAAGACGATTTGAAAGATGTGCTTGCCCGCAAAGAAATTTGGCTCTGTGCAATCTGTATCGTCTGTGGCTATCAGCTCTTTTATGCCACCTACTCTTTTTCCGCCTACCTACAGCAAAATTTTGGGCTTACCGCTGTGGTCGTAGGCTACATCACCGTGGCGAAATTGTGGATGCGTCCCATTGGCGGTATCGCTGCCGGATTTATCGGTGACTGGGCGAATCCCGAAAAGGTCTTGTCGATTCTTCTGGTACTGGCATCGATCTCTTTGGCTTTAATGGCTTTTTTACCCGCATCGGCGGCCACCGCCGTTATGGTGGCTATGGTGCTTATTATCGGTTTGTTGACCTATGGTGTGCGAGGGCTGTATTGGGCCACACTGGGCGGCTGTGATGTACCCAACCGGATTAAGGGTTTAGCCATTGGCATAATATCCATGGTGGGTTACTTTCCTGAAATGTATCTACCGCTAATTAGCGCCCCATTGCTTGAGGCCTATCCTGGCACCTTGGGCTATCAGATCTATTATTTGTTGATCGCGGTCTGTGGTCTTGGCGGCGCCTACGCGGCTTATTTACTCACCAAGCGCTAACTGACTATTTTCTTCAAAATAAAAAAAGTTCCAATTATATTTGACATAACCTAGTTTGTAATACAAACTAGTCTTATTAATTAACTAAGGACTTTATTTATGAGCAACGAACAATTAATCAACGACTTGAACTACGCAACTGACTTGGCAAAATCTGGTCAAGAAGCACCTCTGGTGGGCGGCCCTTTCGGCCTGATGTGGGGTGTTCTCCTATCGGCAACACTCACCAGCCACTGGGCCATCATTTCCGGTACTTTTAACCTGCCATTGGACAATCTATGGAAGCTGTGGATTGGTTTCGCTGTTGTTGGCAGCATTGGCAGTGCCATCCTTGGCAGCAAAGTAAAATCTAAGCCAGCAAATACCTCCACGGCAAACAAAGTTGAGCAGAGCGTCTGGCAGTTATTCAGCGTTATGCTCGGTACGGCCTGGGTTGGAATTGTCATGAGCATGATTTTTGGCAGTGGCACACCGCAACTTTTTGACTTCATTGTGGCCATGGGGTTTGGTGGTCAAGGGCTCGCCTACGCCCACACAGCGCGAATGAGCCATAACAAATGGTTAATCTATCCCGGTATAGCGTCCTTTGTCGCCTGTGCCATCAGTATGGCGCTCCATGGGCAAGTTGAACTCTATCTCTTTGCTGGTATCACCACCGTTTTTACCGTCGTGCTCCCGTCACTGAAAACCATGGGACTCGAAAATGCCAAATAAATCATCCAATATCGATATAGACGCTATTGATGAGGTAATTCACGGGCGACTGAGACTGGGAATAATGGCCTATTTGTCAGCGGTTAACCCAGCGAGTTTTCCTGAACTATTAAGTAAAACTGGCACCAGCAATGGTAATCTCTCCACCCATTTGAGTAAATTGGAGTCCGCTGGATACGTGACCCAAGAAAAGGGTTTCGCCGGGAAAAAGCCACAAACATTGGTTCATTTAACCGATGTCGGACGGGAGGCATGGATTGACTACCTAGATGCCATGCGATCGCTACTACCCACTCAATAAGCACTATCAGTAACCAACTTGATAACCAACTTGGCAGCGCCGGTGCGATGATTCCCACCGGCGTTTTAGTCAACCCAACTAAGCGTTGTTCAAAAAACAGAGGTCTCAGGCAGATAAACCTAATCGTTCATTGAGATGGGCAATAATGTCATTGGATTCATACAACCAAGTGCTGCTGCCATCAGGATTATCTGTACGCAGACAAGGCACTTTGTGTCGCCCGCCCTCGCGCGCCAATTCGGCCTTGATAGATTGATTATTCTTGGCATCACGCAGTTCAATCTTCAAGCCATGACGCTTCAGCTGACGCCGGACTTTGACACAAAAGGGACAGGCCTGAAATTGGTAAAGGGACATCGGTTGGGTCAGCTCGTCGATCTTTTTTTGCTCCGCTGCACTGCGTTTGACCGCTGTCGGCGCAGTCACTGCGTCGGCTAACAAAATGACTCGACCGAGAATCCATCGAATTATTTTCATTGAGACTCTCCCTGCGACACCCATAACCTGTCGATAAAGTTAGCTGCCACCACCAGCCAAACCACCAAAATAGTCTCAGCTAAAATTAGCATAGTGGCCAATTCAGCGCCATTTACGGCCCAGGCTATAAGTCGGAACAATGCTGTCAAGCCAAGTAGAAGAGCAACTATTCTCAGCAGTTTCCCTTCAGACTTATACACACCATAGAATATGAGCAATGCAGAAAATGTGAAAAATGCGCCGAGATCTCCCAATTGGGTACTTCGACCAAGGCCCTCTAACAATGGCATACCCAGATCCGAGGTCACCTGTTGAGGTGCAAAGACAAACATTACAGCATTAGCAAGCAAGGGCAACCCCGGCACTGCAGCTACTATTTTTATTGCGGTTTTATTCATGGTTACCCCTATAAAACTAATATTAAATTATCACTTTTCACAGTGGAAAACTAATCGTCATTGAGACCCTGCGGAAGAACCCTGCCATGATCGTGTACCCCATGATGGTGCACCCCATGCTGAGGTATGAGACGAGGATCACGCAAGGTCGCCGGCGAAGATTTAGCCGTAGCCTCAGGACGCTGAGTATTCTCTACAACCACAGAATTACGCCATGTTTTGTCAGCGTCTAGCGCCAGCGGCGGCGAAAGGTTTTGGATCACAGAATCGGCTTCACTATACTCTGGCAAGATTCTCTTGGTGACAAAAGACATTCTCGGTTTGATCCACTCCTCACCCATACGATCGCGCTGTCCCCAGACAATATCACTATAGGCTTGATCACTCACGGCGACGTCGCGACTGACGCCATAACGAGCATGCATCATGAAACCGTCAAACAATATCGCCAGATCCTCTCTGGTGGAACTGTAACTGTAAAACTGAGGCGCGCCCTCGGTCTTGAACATATTGGCGACATCCTCCATGGTGTATGCGATCTGTTCATCGGTAACCAAGTCTGGGTTGCGAAACCGTACCTGTGCCAGTTTGGTAAGCTCATTTTGTCCGCCAGAGGCGTACAAAGGGTCGAGCGGATAATTGTCCTGCAAAAAGTCAGAAATAATTTCGTTGGCATTGTAGACCTCAACCACAGCGTCATAAACCGTAGTATTGGTTGAATAGGTCAGCCAATTTGTACTGGGAAAATAATCGTTCGCATGGGCCAATTCATGATATAAAAGACTGGCCAGTGCATAATGCAGGTCCTCAAGGGTTCTCGACAACCGATAGCGAATCGGATAAGAGTAGTAGGCATAATCGTTGTCCTTGACGTACCGCCATGGCATCTCAAACTGCAATTCCTCACCGAAATTGGACCGGTAATCTGGTGCCTGATTAATAGTATCTCGCTGCGCCGGTGTCTCCCACAGATAGCTGGGATCAATATAAATAGCCGCAATGGTTGGACTGTAAAAGGCGGGTCTGACATCGTATGAAATAACGATTGCCGTAGTGGCACGAAGAAGATTCTTAAAGTCATCAAATTGATCGTAAGTTTCTAGGTACTTTCGAAATTGATCGCCCATCCACTTATGGGAGACCACTACCCTATCCATTATGTCGTCAATGGTGGGCGTTGTTGTCAATTGCGCAATCAACGGTGTATCACCAAAAGTACACTGATCATAGCGCGTTTCGTTTGAGTAGACGCAGTCAATCAATGTTTGGCCAGCGGGAGAATCCGGATTGTATAAAAACACTTCTGCTACCCGGCTGCTAAACGGAACATTGTCAGGCTCCACAGCAATTGAGCTATTTTCTACCAGGATACTGATTTCATCAGTATAGGTTTGCTCATCTACGACCCCGGATAGCTCGAATGTCAAAATCGTGTCTCGAGCCACAGCCGGTGCATCGAAAAACACGGCAACCTCTCCGTCGGTATCCGATTCTGTAAACGTGACGCTTGGACCTTCAGTCTGTGACCACGTCCAAGAGCTTTTATCCATTGGTGTAGAGCCTGTGTCACTGGTCAAGTATCCCGTCAGCGACACCGCATTGTCCTCGATCACGGCATGCCCCAATCGCACCGTCAGCTCTGAAAAAGTGTCACTGACAGTGAATGAATGGCTAAGGGTTTGATTGATGCCATCCGCATCGAAGATAACATCAAAACTATAACTTCCAGCTTCCGATGGGGTGAAACCAATCACTTTACTGTCATTAGCATAGAATTCTACATCAGCGCCAGCCGTCTGTTGCCATTGAATCGAGGTGATAGCGAACCCCGGCGCATAGAGCACCAGTTCAGTGGACTGACCACGATTTACTGTAGCTTCCACCTGAAGTATTTCACCAATAGGATCTGGATCTACAGGGGCTGGCACCGGAATAACGGGCTGGCTGGAGCCTCCGCCTCCGCCACAGCCAACTAATACAGCGCATAGTAGGGAGGCGATCAAGACCTTTATACTCATACAAAAATACCTCGAAAAAAGCTGGTTACCATCTGAAACCGAATCCTTAAACAAACTAGGTTTAACGACAGATTACTCAACGTTATGGTATATATTCTGTACATCATCCAAATCGTTGAGCATATCGACAAATGTTTCAAATAACTCTACGTCTTCGCCACTGAGTGGGCTCAAATTTTGCGCTATAAACTGAATTTCATCGACATCATAATCGATATCACCAAAGGCCTCACTCAACGCGGTCTTCGCCTTGAAGGATTCTGTGTGTGGGGCGAAAACGGTTAAATTATCGGCCTCATTTTCGATATCCACCACATCCACGTCGGCCATCAAAAGTGCGTCCAGAACAGCTTCCTCGTCCATGCCTGAAAATTTCAGAATGCAGAGATGATCAAACATATGACTCACAGAACCCTGGGTGCCAATTTTGGTTTTAGTCTTTGTAAAGCACAAACGAACATCATTGAACGTGCGACTGGGGTTATCGGTCAAACAATCGATGATCACCATGCAGTTACCCGGACCATACCCCTCGTAGCGCGCCACTTCAAAGTTCTCACCCGCACCACCCTTGGCTTTTTCAATCGCCTTATCTATTACATGAGTGGGCACCTGATCTTTTTTAGCCCGATCGATGACACTGCGCAAACTCAAGTTACCTGCCGGATCAACGCCGCCGGCTTTGGCTGTAACATAAATTTCACGTCCGTATTTACTGTAAACCCGCGCTTTTGCATCGGAGGTTTTAGCCATTGATTCCTTTCGATTTTGATACGCTCTACCCATGACTGAATCCAATCTCAAATGTTGCTAGAAGTGTGTTATTTATTCTACAACACTGATGTCGCGGACACACATGTTTTGGCCATAAAGCAGATAACAAAGGTCAAAAATACGAAAATGCAACTCGCATCGACAGGAATAACCGGTAATAGCGCCCAGTGAAATAGAGTGCCAACTTAACGGCTGCTACATATAACGAAAGCCTGAGCATTATCGCTCAATTCTTACTCAAACAAGTGTCGCCGTTAAGAGATGGACATGTTTTGGACCGCACAGTGCTTGAAGGGTACCGACAAAAAAAACCCCACAACCAGCCGGTTATGAGGTTTTTGTTTAGTGAGCCTAGCTCGATTAATACAAACCCACAACCGTGTTAAAAGGAGGCTAGTAATCCCGCCAACACTTTGATTAATCAATCACACTTACAATAATATTTTGCTCGGTTGAATTAACTCCATCAGTGGCGATTACGATCGCCTCGTATGAAGACTGAGTTTCATCAGCACTAAAAGTTAATACTCCCGACGACGAACCAACAGTTATCAGTGAGGCATCTCGACCTTCAAGAGAATAGCTTATCGTATCTCCTTGTGGGTCATTAGCTGCTACTTGACCTATATAGGTACCGCTACCCCTGGTAACATCAAAAACCGGGGATGTGGTAAAAATCGGCGATTCATAGTATTGATCGATCAGGCTATCTAACGCCATTTGCGCTTGACTCCCATGAGGTTCATCCCACACATCTCGCCAAACATTATACCAACCAAGACCGTATCTAGGGTCTCCTCCACTGGGCCTACCTGGGTGAACACGCTCAAAATGGTCATTAAACATTTGGTTATCCACAGGTATAAGACCATGGTACCTCTGGAGCAGCTCTTTGATCTGTATATCTCGCGCTAAATCATTAACCCTCATTGCTTCCGCCAATTCCGATGGGTCGGAGGGATGAATCCCCCAAAAATGAATCAATGGTGTAAGGTCAAACCCTGCAGAAATAGATAAACGCAATATTCTGCTATCTGTGTCACTTAAGTCATTTGGGCTCACGTTATTTATGAAGTCGAGATGTTCTTGACGGTTGAAATTGGTGTAAGCATCCCACCCGTATAATCGAACAATATCGGCGTATTTAGCATAACCCCGTTGCTGATACCTGAACTGGTCATCGGGTGTATTTGATTTATCCATTGGCTGGCCATTGGCAAAGTTCACGGTGATCATCCAGTTAATTGCAGCCTCATCCACTGTGAAGTATTTGTAATGCCGTGACTCTGCGAAAGCTATTTCAAAATCTACATCAAATTTTACATTCCTAACATAGACATGGGGAAAATTAACAATGGCTTCGGTTTCTCCACTGAACATAGATATTAACTGCGCATGTCCCATTTCATGGTATTCCACATAGCTTTGTGAAGGATTTGTCAGAAACCAATGAGTGCTATTGCCAGTTTCCTCACGGTCAGGGTCGTACAATTCATTCACCTGAGGATACCCAATTCCATATGCACCATGGCGTATATACAAATCTGGCTGAAGATATGCCACTACTTTGTTTCGATCCTCTGGCAAAATGCCCATAAACTCTGAGACACCATCCATCGCGAGATCCCACTTCGTCATTAACTCTTCGGGTTGGTCAAAATCATAAATCCAACTTGTTGGAACCTGCATCATAAATTTATCACTTACAAAATCAGCCCAGGGTCCAGGATGACTCCGTTGGGAAAGCCACTCATCTGCAGTTGTCTTATCAAAACTCCGCAAAGAATACAAAGGCGATTTAATCACGCCTCGAAGTTGAATTTCTTTTGGGCCCAAGGTTTCCAGATAGGGGACTTCGATATAAATACCACCACCCAAAGGGTTTCCGATCTTCGTTGTTTGTTGCGTTATTTCAAATCTCGTGCTGACACGATCCATACGTTTAGGATTATTTTTGCGCTGGTGATCAGCTGTGTGGGCTCCCACTAAAATCGAGTATCCCCTGCCCACTAACTCAGGTGGAACAACTACCTCACCAATACTCCCTGCCGATAAATAATAACCTGTCGGCTGTCGACTAGGGTCTTTTGCAAAAGCAACTCTACGCCCCCAGTAGGCGGGGTTATGCGCATTTATTGTTGCGCTATAAGTTTCGGTGGCAGCTGACGGCCTATCCGTGGAGCCCGGAAAATTTTCTGCCGTCTTCCAATCTCTGTTTGAAAGAATATGTTGACAAGCAGGTAGTGTGAATCCGCTAAATTGATAGTCAAGAATACCTTGCTGAATCTTCATTAACAGACGCGCAAGGCTTAACTCCAGATCATCATCCTCAGCTCTAGAGAAACCACCTCGTGTTGCCGGATTGATAAAAAGAGGGCCCATATGTTTTTCGTAATGATCGACTAAACCCATTGCTGCTCTTATTAGGGAGCTATCCGAAGCGATGAGCGGAATTAGTTTATCCAGCTGACCAAGATTCGCCCTCAACTCTTCAACTGTCATGGGGTTTTGATTATCTATGTGTGTATACAGCCTTTGTATTAGCTCTAAAAGGCTACTAGGCTCTCTGCCAGCATTTGAAGATCCATGAAAAAATAGCTGACTTACCTCTTTATCAGTTAGCAGACGATCAAAGCTGCGAAACTCCGCCACATCAAAAGTCGGCATCTGACCCCAGCCCTCGTCACCAATTCTCAAGGACGTGTTGTAGACATTAGGAGCTGCCTCGCCTTGCACCTTAACCGTGTCTGTATAAATCGTAAAACTAGATTCAGTGCCACTATTTAGATAATTGACAACAACGTGAGTCCATTCTCCCTGCTTTATGGGCTCCGATCGCACCGACATTTTTGATCCAGCAGAATCAGCTGAGCCAGCTTGGATGTGCAAACCACCTGTCCAAATAGTCCGGGCAACAATAATGAACCCCTGCTTGTTATTGTACTGCGACTTAGTTCCAATAATTTGCGGCTCTCCACCTCGCAATTGACTATCCGGATCTATGGTAGTTTTGAACCAAAACGAAAGAGCAAAATCTTGACCCATTTTACCTAACTGCAAGCAACTCTCATCCGCAAGATCTATAAATTGGCCTTCACTCAACCTCAGTCCGGTACCATCGCCAAAACCAATCGATTCAATGCCATCAGATTTACTTTCAACATATTGATCTTGCGTGATCAGTAGTCCCTCACAACTACCTTCTTGGGGTATTTTGCGCTCTATTGCACTGTCACAAGAATAGTCTAACTCTAGTACAGATTCGTCAACGTCTATAATGGCTACAGTGATAGTTTGAGTCGCAGAGTTTGTTCCATCGCTGGCCGTGACAGTGGCTGTGTAGACGCTCTTCGTCTCATAATCAGGTACAAAGGCAAAGCTCAGTATGCCGTCAGAGGTGATTAATAGTTCAGAGCCTGAAACTGTAAAACTGATTAATGAAGGATCACTGTCAACATCAGTTCCTGTTACCGTACCAATGGATAACTGATTCTCCGAAGCCACAAAGTTAGGTGATGACGTGAACACCGGTAGTTCAACATCTAATCTGGTTATTGTTTCCAGATGTGCCTCTACATCAGCCACAGTCACTCTATTAGCATCCGAGGCAATAACACGCTCGATTAGAACATCACCCCTTAGACCAAACAAATATCGAAGTATTATTAAGCCATCAGTGAGCGCATCAACATTACCATTATTGTCAATATCGAGTCGATTGCCCAACCCCGAGATTCGCACCTGAATATCCTCAGGGTTCCTATACACCGCATCGTTGGCTACAGCCCCCTCAGTTAATGAACTACCTGTGAATCCAAACATACTTCGAAGAATTAACAGACCATCTGTCAGGGCATGAAGTTTCTGGTTACCATCAATATCAATGTTTAAGGTCACCAAAGGGGCAGAACTAATGGGTCGATTAGACTGTAATTCTGTATATCCTACAGAGGAAAATCCGAGCAAAAAAAGGAAAACTAAACTTACAAATCTCTTCATAAAAATACTCTTAACTATAATAATCGCAGCTCCGCTATCGATGAGAACATTACACATCGGTATTAAGAATATTTTAAAGTGATAGAGTCAAGCGCCATCAAAAAACCAATATCAACAATATCAATGTTTCGCTATCCCGACTGTTTCTAAAGGCGTGTGAATCGTGGTGCGATTTTCTCCGCAATACACATAAAGTTATTCTTATAAAGTAATGTATAGCACAATGTTCACTATCGGTTTTAGAAGGAAGATAATTGATGGCCAACAAGAATACAGAAGAGCGGACCCCAACACTGGTAGTGATCCAAGCGACGAACTTATTGCAACGGTATAAAATTTGTGGGGTGAAATTTTGCGCAACGCAAAAGCAACTGAGGTGGCGGGTTAATCGATTGCTTGAAAAGCTTCCTCACGATTAAACAATAAAACCTCACAACCAGCCGGTTATGAGGTTTTATTTGGTGGAGCCTAGCGGGATCGAACCGCTGACCTCAACACTGCCAGTGTTGCGCTCTCCCAGCTGAGCTAAGGCCCCAAAAGTCTTTAAAACAACTACTTCATCTACTACTCAGCTGTAACCAGCTGCACCCAAAGGGCATAAACGCCAAGGCCCCAAAAGTCTTTAAAAAACGTCTTCATCTACTACTCAGCTGTAACCAGCCGCACCCAAGGGCATAAAAGCAAAGGTTCCAAAAATCTTTAAAACAACTGCTTTATCTACTACTCAGCTGTAACCAGCTGCACCTGAGTAGCACGAAAACCCAAGAGCCCTGTTAAGACGCGCATGATAGGAAGACACTGGCATCAAGTCAAGGCTATTTCAGCATGACGCTCGCAAACTACAAAAGTTGTGCGTATGCCTTCTCCATTTTCTTCAGCTTCTTTTTACCCACACCGCCAAGTAATTCTATGGCATGGCGAATCCGCGCACGCGACATATCCGGACCCAACAGTTGCATGGAATCCATCACGGATATAGACGAACTGCTACCGGCAATAGCGATAAACAGCGGCGCTAAAAAAGGTTTAAGCTTAATCTCCATCGCGTCGGAGAGCTCTTTCAGTGCATTGAAAATATCCTCACGCCGCCAATGTCGCAGGGTTTCTAGTCGCCAAAGAGAGTACTGTAAGCTGTCTAACAAAACATCCTCAGATTGAGTTGTGGCAATCAAATCCTCTGCCGTAATAGGCAACATACCAGACACCAAATAGCCACCCAAAGGACCTATATCAGAGAAGGTCTCCATGCGCTGTTTGGCAAAGGGCAAAAATGCTTCCAGCGTATTTCGATTCAACGCCCATTCATGCATACGATCCGCCAATTGTTGATCGGTGAAATCTTCTCGAATCCATAAGCCGTTAAGCCAACACAATTTTTCTACATCAAACACCGGCCCACCGAGGGAAACGCGCTGGATATCAAACACAGCCAACATTTCTTCGAGAGTGAATTTTTCCCGCTCATCGGGCATAGACCAACCCATGCGACCGAGATAATTGAGCATCGCCTCAGGTAGATAACCCATTCGCTGATAGAAAAGAATACTGGTGGGATTTTTGCGTTTCGACAATTTGCTTTTATCCACATTTCGCAACAGTGGCAGGTGACAGAATATGGGTACATCCCAACCAAGATATTGATACAGTAAAATATGCTTTGGCGCGGAGTTGATCCACTCTTCACCGCGAATCACATGGCTGATTCCCATGAGATGGTCGTCCACCACATTGGCCAAATGATAGGTGGGCATGCCGTCGGCCTTAAGCAACACTTGCATGTCGATCTGTGCCCAGTCGATGGAGATTTCGCCGCGCAACATATCATGGAAGCGACACTGCCCTTCCCTGGGTACCCGCAGTCGCACAACATAAGGTTCTCCAGCTTCCAGCCGCCGATCAATCTCTGCTTGGCTAAGATTGGCACAACGCCCGTCATAGCCCAAGGGCTGCTTGTTGGCCAATTGTTCTGCGCGTAATTTTTCCAGTCGCTCTGGGGTGCAGAAACAACGAAATGCGTGACCATCGGCGATCAGTTGATCGGCATACTTCCGGTAGATATCAGATCGTTCACTCTGCCGATACGGACCTTTGGACCCACCGACATCTGGGCCTTCATCCCAACACAGCCCCAGCCATTTAAGCGCATCCAAAATTGCTTTTTCTGATTCAGGGGTGGAGCGCTGCTGATCGGTATCTTCAATGCGCAACAAAAACTCTCCGCCCTGACTATGAGCAAAAGCCATGTTAAAAAGAGCAACATAGGCTGTGCCTACATGAGGATCACCTGTGGGTGATGGAGCTATGCGTGTACGAACGGTCATCAAATATCAACTTTTGTCATTATTACGAGGTTGTAGTCTCTTTTTAAGGCGACATTTTAAAGCACAATTTACCACTTGTCGCGGCGAGATCGCAGTGCGACAAAAACCTCTCGGTCAGTTTTGTCGATACAGTCAAGGGCCGATCGTATTTGTTCACTGTGCAGGCGGAAAAAGCTGTTGAAGGTGCGTTCATCGCCAATAGTCGTGGTCAGCGGAGCAATGCCGGGATCAGCCGCCACCGCCCTTTCCAGCCAAGCTAGGGCCTGGGCATTGTCGGGCTCAAAACTCAGTGTAAAACGGAGGTTGTTTTCCAGATACTCATGCCCCGGATAAATCACAATGTTGTCATCTAAGGTATGAAATTGCTCAGAAATGGTCTGATACATCACCTCTGGGTCGCCACCATTGCCACAGTTGCCCACACCCGCATTAAACAGTGTGTCGCCGGTGAATACAGCTTTTGCTATACCCTGCTCAAATACCAAAAAACACAGATGTGCAAAGGTATGACCCGGTGTATTTAACACTTTAATCTCTACTCCCGTTTGCAATTCAATGTGCTCGCCAGTGCTTAGCACTCTGGTCAGTCCAGGTATCTTGCCACGACCATTTTCATGGGCCCATACCTCACAACCGTGGGTTTCAATCAGTGCTTCATTGCCCTGGGTGTGGTCCCAGTGTTCGTGGGTATTGATAATCGTGGTGAGTCGCAGTGATTTATCCGACAAAATACCGTTCACCAATGCATCTTCCCAAGGATCAATGACAATTGCCGTGGCATTATCAAGTTCGATCAAATAGGTGAAGTTGCGTAAAAAACTGTGGGTGTATATCTGATGTATTTGCATCGCGAATCCTTGAAAACTAACTATGACTGAGATTGATCATCAAGGCTGGAGACAAAAAATACAAGTCATTCCTTCTTGTATCACGACTAAATAGACCGCAGAGCGCGCATTGATAAAAGCTTGATCAACGCTTCTATGCAGTTTAGTCTCTTACCAACACACAACTTTGGATGCTCTTCAATGTCACGCTTAAAAATTCTATTGCTTTCCTTATTATTGGTCTCCACGAGTACCCACGGGGAGTGGACTCACAGATATCCCAAAGTCGATGGGCAGCGTCACCATATTTATTTAGAAAGTTATGAATTGCCCATACTATCCTCGGGCCCCAAGTATCCGGCACCATCGCCTGACGGTAAATCCATCGCCTTTGCATCCCATGGGTGGATCTGGATTCTTGACAAAAACACCGGTGCCGCAGAACGCCTTACCAGCGGTGGTGAGATCGATGGCCGACCTCGCTGGTCGGCTGATGGAAGCCAACTCACCTTCGTCCGCGACTCCGGGTTGGACTCCTCCATCGTGGTGTTAGACCTTGCCTCCGGGAAAACCAAAACTATTAATACACCCGCCATTGATCTGGATCCAGAATTTTCTAGCGACGGCGCATCATTGTATTTTAGCTCTGCTGAGAGCGGTTTATTGAATATATGGAAATATAATCTGCGCGATAATTCTAAGACGATGATCACCGATTTGGATGGGCATTCGCGCAATCCCCGCGTGTCCGCTGATGGCAAGACCGTCTATTTCACTCATTTGGATTGGCCAACACGTCAAATTCGCTCGTTGCATATGACCACCGGCAAACAGTCGGTAATCAAAACCGACAGTATCGCCGGTCAATTCAGTTTCGACATTCATCCACAAAAGGATCTGCTCAGCTACAATTGGGCTGTGGGTGACGATTTAAATTTAACCATTATGGATGTCAATGAGTTGCATCCGGTCACCAACATTACTCCAGGAAGAACCTACGTGCAGGACCCTGCCTGGAGCAGTGATGGCAAGCATATTTACTACTCAGAGCCCGACGCAGCACAACAGTTTAAACTGATGGAAGTTTCCGCGTTGGGCGGATCACCCCAGCAGATAACGATCAACAAGTGGGAGTGGCGCCAAAAAACTGCGACTTTAAAAATTGTCACGTCCTCCGGCAACAAAATCAGTCCAGCTAGATTATCCGTGCGAGATGCTGACGGTCATGCATTGGTCAGCCCGAATGCAGGTACCTATTTCGACTCCGAGAACGGTCAACATTATTTTTACAGCGATGGCGAAATAGAATTAGAGGTACCCCTGGGGGAGATTTCAATCACTGCGGCGCAGGGAATAATGAGTACACCAGTGCAGCAAGTAGTGACGGTTAAACAAGATACCAGCATCGACATTTCCATCGACAAACTATGGAATGCCCGTAACGCCGGCTATCACTCCGCCGATTTCCACCTGCATCTAAACTATGATGGTCCCTATCGGCATGTCACTTCCGGCATTGAACCGCTGGTTGCTGGGGAAGATCTAGACATCGCCACACCTCAGGCTGCCAATCTGCACAACCGGCTGATGGACAAAGAGTTTTTGGGTGAAACCCTCACCACTCCGAGCGGGGCTCTGGTTAAATTTGCGCAAGAAGTGAGGTCCCATTTTCATGGCCATATTGGTGTAGTTGGGCCCACGGAATTCTATTTTCCTTGGTTTTGGGGTCCTGGCTATCCTAAGCTCAACAACGGTAACCTATCCAATTCAACGGTATTTGATTTTGTTGACTCCTTTGACGACAGCATTGGTACCTATGTTCATCCGGTAGCCTACAACGTGAACCCATTTAATTATAAAAGGGCCTCCAGTATTCCCGTGGAATTCATTCCCGATGCGATTTTGTCCGACAGTGTTGGCCTAGAGTTAGTTTGCGCATGGAGTGATGAGCTGGGTACCTCCGAATTGTGGTATCGACTGCTCAATATAGGCCGACCTGTAGTGGCCATGGCCGGCACCGACATGTTCGTGGATTTTCATCGCACTCCCGCCATTGGCTCTGCTCGGGTCTATGCTCAACAAGATCAGAATACCATCGACTGGAGCGCTTTTGTCGCCGCGGTAAAGCAGGGACGCACCTTTGTCACCAACGGGCCCGCTCTGCTTCTTGAATTGGAGGACAAGGCGCGACCCGGTGATTTGGTAAAAAGTGGTTCAAATTCCTTTACCCTTGAGGTGATTTCGGCACTGGCAGTAGACAATATCGAATTACTCATCAACGGTGAGGTGGTTTGGAGCGGTGGAAACATCACAGCGGGTGAGTCGAAGACCTTTGAGGGTACAATTGATTTACCAGAGGGTGGATGGATCGCTGCTCGCGCTCACGGCGGTGCCACATCGTGGCCATCAATGGATAGCTATCCTTTCGCCCACACGTCGCCCATCTGGATAAACCAAGTGGGTAGTACAGACAAACCAGCAAGACAAAAAGCAAGCCGAGAACTGAGAATTGCCTTAAACCAGATAGAAGAACGGGCTCGGCTGGCCTATGAGGGTGACAATATCTCTAAACTATTAGAACGGATAGATAATGCTCGGGATATACTTGAGCAATGAAACATTCTGATCCGAGATACTCATATGATTTACCCATAAGGGCTATTTCTACTTATGCCAAGACAGTGTTCGGGTGCGGTTAAGGGATTAATACAAAATTTCCAACATGTTGCTTCAACATAAATTCTTTCTGCGCTTGGACAATGGATTCTAACGGAAAAGTTTTCGCTAGTAGCGGGATAATCTCATGATTTTCAATATACCGAATTAAATTTGGAAAGATCTGCTCATCCCAGGCGGTGCTACCGATTAGCGAGATGTCCTTGAGATACATATCTCTCATATCGAACTCAACAATAGGTCCAGCTATGGCACCACTGGAGACATAACGCCCGCCGTTTTTTAGCAACTTAATCAGATCAGGAAATCTGGAGCCACCGACATTGTCAACCACCAGATCGACATGCCGCTCTCCCATAGTGGCAATCAAGTCAACTGAACGATCATAGATCTGATCCACATCCAAGGCACCTATTTTGGCCAATTTGTTTTCACTGCCAAGGGCAATAACACTCGCTCCGCGACGCTTTGCAAGCTGAATCGCGGCGGATCCAACACCGCCAGAAGCTCCAGTAATTAGAACCGTTTCACCTTCCTTTAGATTCGCTCTCTCTAGCATATTTTCTGCTGTTGCATAGGAACAGGGAATGGTTGCCAGGTCCGCATCAGTCCAGTCGGAATTTAACGGAAATACCTCCGTGGCAGGAACTTTGACGTACTCTGCAAAAGCACCATCAAAGTCAGAGCCCATCCAGAGGGTGCTCCAAGAAAAGAACGTTGTTTTTCGAATGCAAGGCCGAATCAAAACACGTCTGTTCAACAGCACCTGATCGACAGTCTTACCCAGTGCCACAATCAAACCACAACAATCTGTTCCCTGAATCAACGGGAATGACGTATTACTGTTCCAACCTTTCGCTCCCTCCAGTCTATGATCTGGTAGATCATCAACGTTGGCCTCCTCGGTAGATACTGTTACTGAGGATGAATACCAACCTAAACGTGTATTAATATCGGTATTATTGACACCTGCGGCCAGAACTTTAACTACAACCTCGCCAGTGTTTGGCTCCGGCATTACAACCTCGGTATAGGTTAATTGCTCAAAACCACCCACCCCATGGGTTACCACAGCTCTCATAAAACCTACCTTAAGTTTGACTCTCGATAGCTATTAAATCTGTTTTAACCATAGACTAAGGAAGACCACAACGTGGACGATGTCAAAGACCTCTGTCTATCCAACCATTCGCTGATCCGGGGTCAGTGATCGAGACTGTGGATTAAGCGCCACAATAGTGCAAAAGACCATCAGTAGAGCGGCACTTGCCAACATCGTAATTTCTAAACTGAAATCGATGGCAAAGCCCATGATGGCATCAGCGATGGGTAGCAAACCCATGGACATGAGCATAAGTACACTCATCACGCGACCGAGCAAATGTTCAGGGGTCAACTTCTGCAGCCAGGTTGTGAAATGGACATAGAAAAATGCCTCGAACACTCCAGAGATAAAAAATAATGCCATAGCCCACCAATAAGCGTCATATATGATGATTAGCCCTAACGTTGAGCCACTGAATACATAAGCCCAAAACATATAGGGAACCAGCTTTTTGTCCCCCGGACTGGACACGTAGGCACTAGAAATAGCGCCAATGAGAGCCCCAGCTCCAAAGGCGGCAGTGACCAACCCGTAGACATAAGCTCCTTCGACAAAGCGCATTTTCGCCCACACCGGTATGCCAACAAAGACCATGGGCATAAAGAAAAAGTGGATCACCGCCATACCCAAAAACCCAAGCCGAACCGCCGGAATTGAAACTACCCACAGAATCGCCGTCTTGATCTCGTTATACAGCGACATTGATGCCTCATCGGACTCATCTTCTAAAGGCCTTACCTTGACAAACAGCAGTGATAAAAAAGACAAACCAAAGGTCAATCCATCGATAAGAAAAGCTCTGGCCAAACCCTCTCGGTCAGCGGCATAACCATCAACAGCGGTGGCATCAAATTCCTGATGGCTGACGGAAGCAACCTCGCCAGCAATGATAAAGGCTGCAATGACAGGGCCTAACGTCATACCAAGATGTAAAGTAGTTTGAATGATGGCATTGCCGGCCTGCAATTCATCTCGAGCAACTAGACTGGGCAGAATACTGGTGCTGGCGGGATAGAAAAAAGCATCAGCCACGCCAAAGGCAAAGGCTAATATAAACACAGTGCCAACCTGAACAGTATCTTGATGAATCATATAAGCCAGTGACAATACCAACAGCATTCTCAGGCCATTGGTGATTAATATCACCAACCGCGGACTGGTTCTATCAACTAGCGCACCGCCGGCCAGCATCAATATAGCCCGAGGAACACCCTGAACCGCGAAAACCAGCCCGGTGAGGGCAGCGCTGTCAGTCATCTGAAGCACCAACCATGGAAAGGCAATCAAACTGATATGATCGCCAATCACAGAAATCATTTCACCGAACCAAAACAGTGAAAAATTTCCTCGCTTGAACAAATTGAACATAGTCGGAATTCCTCTTTTGGTTCTCTACCAGTGTACGTCAAGCCCTAGTCAGTAGTATACGTGGGGACACAAAGAGATGATCGCTTATTTAATCGTCAAGAAATATAGACTTCGGTTATAAAGTTTACTACTCAGGAAAAATCGTCAGCGCCCCAGTAGTCAGCGTAAAAGCGAGATCCTTGAGCAAATTCCTACTCTGTTTCGGTTTCAATAACTGAAAGAATCACTTTTATTTTACGGTGCTATCGATTAAAGAACTTTTGCAATGTCGCAGATCCTAGCCAAAATCCATGTGTTCCCAGCCCACTGGCATCCGCGAAACATTGGAGAAAATGGTGGGCCGTGCGCGACTCGAACGCGCGACCAATTGGTTAAAAGCCAACTGCTCTACCAACTGAGCTAACGGCCCTCAGAGGAGGTGGGTATGATACTCACCAATCGACAAAATTCAAGCGTTATTTTGATATCGAGTGGGATCTGCTATCCCCGCCTGATCAAACCCTTGCGCTCGCAACCTACAGCTATCACATTTACCACAGGCCAATCCGTCCAGATTGGCTTGATAGCATGAAACAGTTTGACTGTAATCAACATCGAGTGAAATCCCAGCACGAATAATATCCGCCTTGGTTAAATTAATCAGTGGTGCTTCAATCGTCAACGCTTGTCCTTCCACACCAGCACGGGTCGCTAGATTTGCCATACTCTCGAAACTGGAAATATACTCAGGGCGACAATCTGGGTAGCCCGAATAATCGACGGCATTGACTCCGAGAAAAATCTTTCGCGCTCCGAGAACTTCTGCCCAGCCGAGTGCTATAGACAAAAAGACAGTATTTCGCGCTGGTACATAGGTGACTGGAATACCCTCGGTTTCCTTTTCAGGAACCTCGATATTAGTATCTGTAAGCGCTGAGCCTCCAATGCTACCGAGATCCAGCTTGACCACTTTGTGTTCAGTGACATTCATTAAGCGAGACACCCGCACGGCCGCCTCGAGTTCTGAGCGATGCCGTTGGCCATAATCAAAGCTCAGAGTGTAGCACTGATAACCCTGTTGCATCGCCATCGCCAATACGGTGGACGAATCCAATCCGCCAGATACAAGCACCACCGCTTTTTGCTTTGACATTCAGTTCGTTCCCTACTGAAAATTTTGATCAAGGAAACTTTGCGCCTTAGCTGCCACGCCGCCAGAAGTCTTTGCCGCATCTTCAAGGAGCACTCGAGCCGTTTCTATTTCACCTAATTCGAAGTAAATTTTCCCCAATTTAAACTTCGAATCGATAGCTTTCGGATGAGTCCTATGGGTATCAAGTATGGTTGTAAACTCCTCTCGCGCCAACCCGGTGTCACCACGAAGGAGATAAATTTCACCAAGCCAATAATGTGCGTTGGCTGCAAACGGACTGTTTGGGTAAGCTTCTAAATGACCTTTTAGAGCAACCAGCGCGCCCTCTATGTCACGGTCCTTCAATAGTCGGCCTGAGGCAGAGTTGTAGTCTTCCCTTACTGCGGTCTCATAAAAAGCACGGCCAGTCTGCTCACCAGATTCGTCTGGGTTAAGTTGCAAATTATCTTCGGCTTCAGCTGACGCATCCTGTGCCACAGGGTTGTTATCAGATGAATCCTTGGATTCATTGGCCTGGTTCGCCACCTGAGAACCGGTCAGCAGTGCGCTCAGACGACGATCAACATCCAGATAATCATCCAACTGCTGCTGCTTAACCCGGCGCAACTCATAGCTCAGCTCCTCGACGCGCCCTCTCAGTAGCTGTACCTCCTCTCTAAGATCTTGCATCAAATCGTAACGTTTGGATGCCATATCGGCATCAGCGGTTACTTCTTCGAGAACAGGGGGAGACAATTGCTCTGTGGTACTCGCTTCCACCACAGGCACTGCGTCCTGGCAATAACCCAGTTGCAATGCGCAAACACCGAACACTACTCCAAGAAATTTCAATCGCATAATGTACTCACTGTAGCCAATGAATCACGCAACCAACAGCGAAGCGATCAATGTTATAACTCCGCCCATCCGAAATAAAATTCTATTTCAGCTCAACTCGGCGGTTCATGCGCCAAGCAGCCGCATTACTACCAAAAGATGCTGCGCGCTCCTCTCCATAGCTAACCACCTCAATAGCACTTTCTGAAACACCTTGCATTACCAAAAACTCTTTCACAGCGATAGCACGTCGCTCACCCAAAGCCATATTGTACTCTCGCGTACCACGCTCATCTGCGTGACCCTCGAGGCGAATGGTGGATGGATACTGTTTCATAAATTGTGCATGAGCAATCAGCGCTGCGCGCGAGTCATCAGACAATACTGCCTTGTCAAACTCAAAATAGAATACAGTGTCCGCATTGTTAACGGGCTCTTCTTCGACTGCGGCAGCGGCTGCGGCAGCGACAGCCTCGGCTTCGGCTTGCCGTTGCATCTCAAGCTCCGCCGTTTGTACTGATGTGTCCTCAATCGTTGAACTGCTCTCGTCCACTGGGGCTGAACTACAGGCAGCCAGTAGAGAGGCCATCAATATGGCAGCGAATCCCGCGTGATTTGATAAAAATTTCATGTCAAGCTCCTTGTGCTTCTAGTGTAATGTAATATAGTGTACTTCAAAGGCAACTCACTAACGTTGAGCGGTTGCAAATATAAAAAACAATCAATAAATAAGTAAATACAAAGATTGTTGTTCTTTTAACGTAAAAATGGCGACCACGCCGGCTCCCTTACATCGCCTTTCTTCGCCGGCAAATCATAGCGAACACCCGCATCAAGCGAAACGGCAGATAAAATTCCCCTGTCGCCTTGCTTAGTAGCATAAATAAGCATTGCTCCATTGGGCGCCACCGTGGGAGATTCATCGAGCGGCGTCTCAGTCAATTGTAGCATCCGTTCAGTCTTCAGATCGAGAGTCGCTATATGAAAAACCGATTTCTCTCTGTGAACCATAACCAAAGTGCGGCCATCGGGCGACAGGCTTGGTCGCGCATTGTAGTTACCTTGGAATGTTATTCTCTCCACAGCGCCTGATGCAACTGTTAATTTGTAAATTTGTGGACTACCTCCCCTATCCGAAGTGAAGAGCAGGTGCTCCCCGTCCGGCATCCAGGTTGGTTCTGTGTCGATAGCGAAATGCCGAGTAAGTCTTTTGAGCTTGTTTTCTGCTAGATCCAACAGATAAATTTCTGGATTACCATCCTTTGACAAGACCAAGGCCAACTGGTTACCGTCTGGTGACCACGCTGGAGCACCATTTAATCCTTTGAAATTAGTTAATTTTTGACGAGCCGCAGTTGCCAACTTTTGTCGATATATCGCCGGCCTCCCGCTTTCGAAGGAAACATAAGCAAGCTCGTCCCCACTGGGAGACCAAGCTGGCGACATAATTGGCTCTGATGAGCGCAACATCAATTGTTCCCGTGCACCGTCAGAATCTGAAACATTCAATTTATAAACGAACTGGCCGTTACTACGCTCGGCGGTAACGTATGCCAAGCGTGTACTGAAGGCTCCTCGTATGCCGGTAATCTTTTCATAAATCTTGTCACTGGTAGCATGAGCCAAATCCCTGAGCTGCTTGTCAGTCCCAGTCACCGAATGACTGAAAATTACTTTTTGCGCATTAACATCGAGCAAACTGAAACGCAATCTCAATATTAGCTCATCACTATCCACATAACTGAGGGCACCTATGACAAGATACTCACTGCCCAGTATTCGCCAATCGCGAAAGTATATATCACCAACTCCCTCAGGAAATGCGAGCATGTCCTCTCTAGGTATGCTCTTAAATAAACCACTGCGTGTCAGGTCAGCCTCTACAATTGAACTTATGTCCTCATTGAGCCGCACTCCTTTCAATACGATTGGAGGCACTGCAATAGTTGTCGGTTTGTCGTTACCCTCAGACACACGTATGACGAGTTCAGCATTAACAAACGAGCTAAAAAGAGATAGAAACGCCAAAAAAACAACCCATTTACATGCTTTTACAGTTGAAACCATGTTCACCAAAGTCAAACCTCTCATGTCTATAATCTAAGATCTTCTGGGCTAAAGAGCACATTGACCTGACGAAACTTCTTCTCAAATAAAGCTGAAGGCATGGACTGCAATTCAACCAAATCGACCTTAAAGGCGGCTAGCTCCACAGAGCGATCAAAAGCCGCATCACCGCTTGAATTCAAGATCGTCACACCTACCACTCTTCCGGTGGGAACCAGCTGTAACCGTATCATTGTTTCCATTCCTCTCCTAGCACTTGGCGGTCGGCTCCAACTTTCCGACAAACGCTTTTGGATTAGCTGTCGGTAATTGTTAGCGCTGCGTTCGTCCGCCTCAGAGGCAAGCAGGCGCAGCTCCTCGGCTAGCGCATCGGCTAGCTCCGCCTCCAATTGCTCTTTCCGAATTCGTGCCAGTCGTTGACGCTCTGCTTCCGCTTCCTCTGCTTTGCGTTTCCTCTCAGTTTGTTCCTCTAGCGCACGCCTCTTGCTGCGATCCTCATCAGCCTTTTTCTGAGCCAATGCCTCTGCCTCACGACGTTCTGCTTGCAACTGTCGTTGTCGCGCACGCCTCTTTGCTTCATCAGTGTTTTTTTTTGGTGCTTTTGCCGGCTCGCGCACCGACACAGATTTTACCAGGTTAGCTGATATATACTGAGGCTCGACGATACGTCGCACGTCATCACTCTCTCGAATCGAAAACAAACCGGCAATCAGTGCCGCATGAATTGCGAGACTCACCAAAACACTCAAAATATAGCTCGGGTAAACCTTCATTTCACCGACTGGGAGGCTCAGTCACAAGCCCAACTGAACTAGCACCCGCACGTTGTAACTCGCTCATAAGGTTGACTACCGCACCATAGTCGACTCCCTTATCTCCCCAGACCAAAATGGGCGTTTCAGGCTGCTGCCGGAGTATCTTTGCAACTCTATCTTTCACCAAACTCAGCGATTTAGGCTGATTAATTCCCTTCTCATCAACCCAGTAGGTGCCGTCGTCTTTCACCGAGACAATAAACGGATCTCTCTCTTCACTTTCTATCGGCGCTGAGTTCGCCACCGGCAATTCAACTTTTACACCTTGCATTAGGAGAGGCGCGGTTATCATAAATATCACCATCAAGACGAGCGTAACATCAATGTAGGGAACTACATTTATTTCGGCCACTAGTTTGTGCTTATGCTTATTGCGCTTCACTCATTTAGCTCCAACAGATTTGTCTATCGAGCATATACCTGGCGGTGTAAAATACTCGAAAACTCATCCGAAAATGTATCATAGCTGGTGTTTATTGCTTCAACCTTCGCTGCATACCTATTGTATGCGATGACCGCCGGAATAGCGGCGAAAAGCCCCATCGCTGTAGGGATAAGCGCTTCAGATATCCCTGGTGCCACAGCCGCCAGTGTAGCCTGCTGCATCATACCTAAGCCTCTCACCGTATCCATGATGCCCCAGACTGTCCCAAAAAGACCAATATACGGACTGACCGAAGCCACATTGGCCAAAAATGGTAGGTTTGCACCGAGCTTCTCATCTTCCCGCGACAAGGCGATCCGCATCGCTCTGTCAGCGCCCTCCATCACCGCCTCAGGATCAGCAACATCCGACTGAGCCAAGCGGGTATACTCTCTAAATCCAGCGCGAAAAACGTTCTCAATGCCATCGACAACACCCTGCTCTTTTGCCTTATCCGTTAACTCCTGATAAAGCTGGCCAAGATCTACGCCAGACCAAAACGCATCCTCAAACACCACAAAATTAGTTTGCGCATTGTTTAGAAAGAGTCCCCGCTGCACAATCATAATCCAGGACATTACTGAGGCGATAAACAACACCGCCATTACAGCTTGAACTAACAAGCTGGCATTGCTTATTAACATAAGCACGGAAAGATTATCTTCAACCACTATCAGATCTCCAACTTTTAACCTAAAAGGCCAATCAACTTTTCATACATTGCTACCGGTATCGCAGCAGGTCTTTTTGTCGACGCATTTAAACAGGCTACTTTGACCTCAGCATCTACCAGCAGTTCATCTCTACGGTAAATCGACTGCCTCATATTAAACGATGCTTTCCGCATCCTTTTTAAAGTTGCAGTGATATTGAGGTCATCATCCAAAATAGCAGGTTGCACATACTTTACTTGAATTTCGTGAACAACTAATTGCAAACCATCAAATAGCGCTGGTTTAAAATAACCTAGGTCACGCATAAATTCCGTCCGTGCCCTCTCCATAAATTTCAAATAATTGGCATGATAAACAATGCCGCCGGCGTCTGTATCTTCTATATAGACACGTATTGGAAGGAAGAATTCATTCATTCCCGCGTTCCAGTTCCCGCTCTGCTGTTCTTGGACTCAACAAACCAAAATGATCGTAGGCCAATCGCGTAGCCAGACGACCTCTTGCTGTGCGCATCAAGTAGCCTTGCTGTATCAGGTAGGGTTCGATGACGTCTTCGATTGTCCCGCGCTCCTCGCTGAGTGCCGCTGCTAGGCTATCTACTCCCACGGGGCCGCCCTCAAACTTCTCCATCAACGTGAGTAATAATTTGCGATCCAGATGATCGAAACCACTGTCATCGACACTTAGCATATTGAGTGCTGACTGGGATATTGTCTTGGTGATAACACCATCACCCTTGACTTCAGCATAGTCACGAACACGACGCAAAAGACGATTGGCAATACGAGGAGTGCCTCGCGAGCGCCGAGCTATCTCAATAGCACCCTGCTGATCGAGCTTGACGTTAACAATAGAACTTGAACGGCCAACGATTTTGGCTAAATCTTCTACCGAGTAGAATTCTAAGCGCTGAACAATGCCGAATCGATCTCTCAATGGGGACGTCAACAGACCTGCTCTGGTAGTCGCACCCACTAAAGTAAAAGGGGGCAAATCCAACTTTATTGATCTTGCAGCGGGTCCCTCGCCGATGACAATATCAAGCTGATAGTCCTCCAGAGCGGGGTAAAGAATTTCTTCGATAACTGGACTTAACCGATGGATTTCATCGATAAAAAGAACATCTCCAGACTCTAAATTGGTCAACAGCGCAGCGAGATCACCCGCCTTCTCTAAAACTGGCCCCGATGTCGTTTTTAAATCAACACCCATCTCATTAGCAATAATGTGCGCCAAGGTGGTTTTACCCAAACCTGGCGGGCCAAAAACGAGCGTATGATCTAGCGGTTCAGCTCTTTTTAGCGCTGCTTCAACAAATATTTCAAGCTGCTCTTTGACAACTGGCTGACCAACATATTCAGTTAGGTTGAGAGGACGAAGAGCACGATCAAATCGCTCTTCAGCGGACCTCGGGTCTGCGGACACTATTCGATCTGGTTCTATCATCAAGTTCAATCCAATGTTTATTGACTAGCATACATGGGCGCAAGGAAATTTTCATTAAATAGACGCGTAAAGAGTCTCTTTAACCAACATTAGAACCAATCCCAGCTATGGCTTACCTACCATTGATTTCAGGGCACCGCGGATGAGTTGCTCCGCGCTCAATACGCCCTCCCCATTGTGCGCTTTGTTAATCATTCTAGCTGCATCTTGGGGCTTGTATCCGAGTGCAATGAGAGCACTTTCAGCTTCTTGCTCAATATCGACTCGCTTTTTGGTGAGTTCGCCAAGAGTAGACTCTTGGCTCAACGCTGTGACTCGATCTTTCATTTCCACCACGAGTCTTTCAGCAGTTTTTTTGCCCACACCAGGAAGTTTAACCAGCGCACTAACATCGTTACTATGCACAGCCATAGAAAAATCCTGAGCTGACATACCCGACAGTACACCCAGCGCCATTTTCGGTCCTACCCCGCTCACTTTTATCAAGCTCCTAAATAAAATACGCTCGTCTAACGAGGCAAAACCGTAGAGTAACTGGGCGTCCTCTCGGACAACAAAATGCGTATGCATAATCACCGTATCGCCAACATCGGGAAGATCAAAAAATGTATTCAGTGACACCAGCAATTCGTATCCTATCCCGTTGACATCGACCAACACTTCAGGTGCCGACTTAGCCAGCACGACTCCTCTAATTTGACTAATCATAAACTTCTAACCCACGACCTTAACTAATTGTTTATTTGTGTCTCTTACGCGCATATCCCGAGGATAAATCGCCCAAACTGGAACTAGCTCGTAAACTGTGGGCATGACAAATTGCCACAGCAAGGGCATCAGAAGCATCCTCAGACGGGACACTTGGCAACCGCAACAAACTACTAACCATCATCTGCACCTGTTGTTTGTTTGCATTACCAGTTCCAACCACCGCCAATTTCACGCTTTTGGCAGCATACTCACCAATAGTTAAATGCGCATTGCCTGCCGCCACCAAAGCGGCCCCTCTAGCCTGACCTAATTTCAGCGCTGCACTGGGATCCTTGGCAAAAAATACCTCCTCGATACCCATACAGTGAGGCTCGTACTGAACTATAATTTCACTCACGCCATCAAAGATAATCTTCAACCGCTCAGGTAATGAGACCTTAGGGAGGCGTATTATACCGCTGGTTACATAAGTAACCTTGCCACCCGCAAACTCGACAATGCCATATCCAGTGCGCCTGGAGCCCGGATCTATCCCCAACACTCTCTTCATAATTTAATCCGAAAATAACACCACAGGAGTGTTGCAACACCTGGAGATTGAGTCAACAAAAAAAGCCCTCAGAAAATCATTCTGAGGGCTTATATAGTCATGAATAAACAATTTATTTAATTTATTCGCTCGCCGTCGAATCAGCTTTGACTTTTGGCGCAGCCTTCGCTTTTGGCGCAGCCTTCGCTTTTGGCGCAGTTTTAGCTTTGGGCGCAGCTTTAGCCTTTTTGGGCGTCGCTTTTGTTTTAGGTTTCTCCACTGGAGCCTCTTCCACTGGAGCCTCTTCCACTGGAGCCTCTTCCACTGGGGTCTCTTCCACTGGGGTCTCTTCCACTGGGGTCTCTTCCACTGGGGTCTCTTCCACTGGGGTCTCTTCCACTGGGGTCTCCTCCACTGGGGTCTCTTCCACTGGGGCCTCTTCCACTGGAGCTTCTTCCGCGATTTCTGACGCTACATCTTCAACAAGTGGTTGCTCAATAGTATCTTGCTCAACAACTTGTGGCTTATTTGCCGCTGCTTTTGTGAAACCCTCTGCAGTGAGAATTGCCACCTTCTCATCGGCATTAACCCACTGTTTGTCAGCATTTTTGACTGCATAACGCCCAGAACCCTTCTGGTAAATTACATATTCTTTGGTTTTTTTAACAACTTTCATCGAAAACTACTCCTCTTATGATTACTCGCTTGAGTATTATTATTACCGCAGACGCATGCGCAGCGTGTGCTTTATTTTCCCATCTAGGAAGTGAGGACTATAAACCATTTTGCCCACTGTAGAGCAACTGTCTATTCAATTTCGGCCAAAATGTCATCTGAAATCTCTGCATTGGTGTGCACAGATTGAACATCATCAAGATCCTCAAGGGCATCAATTAAATCCATAAGAGTCCTCGCATTATTATTATCCAGGCTAATTTTGGTAGTCGCTAAAAAAGTGACCTCACTGTGATCAGGCGCAAACCCTGATGCAATCAGGGCGTCCTTCACCGTCAAAAAAGAATCCCAGCTGGCTTCAACAATCATCGACTTATCAGCGCTCGAGTAAACATCCTCAGCGCCGGAATCAAGTGCCACGTCGATCAATGAATCTTCGTCAACGTCAACAAAATGATACTGCGCCACGCGTTTGAAAAGATAAACGACAGAGCCATCGGTGCCCAGATTTCCGCCGCGCTTAGTAAAGCAATGTCTGATATCGCTCACCGTACGATTGCGATTATCGGTCATGCAGGCCACCATAACGGCAATACCGCCGGGTGCATAACCTTCATAGGTAATCTCCTCGTAGTTTTCACCCTCGCCGGCACCTGCTCCCCGAGCAACTGCTTTATCGATGGTGTCCCGCTTCATGTTGGCGCTCAAAGCCTTGTCGACAGCCGCGCGCAATCGAGGGTTGTCCTCTGGATTAGCTCCACCAGCCTTCGCGGCTACCACTAGCTCACGGATGATCTTGGTAAAAACCTTACCCCGCTTGGCGTCTTGCGCAGCCTTGCGATGTTTTATATTTGCCCATTTACTGTGACCGGCCATCTGTCATCGAGACCTTGTTAATCCTTGGTTCTGAGCCGAATATTTAATTCTCGCAACTGTGCATTGCTGACTTGACCAGGCGCATCTGTTAGCAGGCAAGCAGCGGACTGTGTTTTTGGGAAAGCAATTACATCACGAATCGATTCAGCACCCACCATAAGCATAATCAAACGATCAAGACCAAAAGCGACGCCTCCATGAGGTGGCGCACCAAACTTTAACGCATCAAGCAAAAAGCCGAACTTCTCTGCTTGTTCTTCAGTATCAATGCCTAACACATCGAATACAGTTGCTTGCATTTCTTGATCATGGATACGAATAGAACCGCCACCCAACTCAACACCATTGAGCACCATGTCATAGGCTCTAGATAATGCTTCAGCGGGATTAGCAACCAATTCCTCCACAGAGCAAGAAGGTGCAGTGAACGGGTGATGCAATGGCGTCAATGCGCCACTGTCAGTCGTTTCAAACATAGGGAAATCAATCACCCACAGCGGCGCCCACTCGCAAGTATAAAGATTGAGATCTTCGCCGACTTTACAACGCAATGCACCAAGAGCCTCGGACACCACAGAGGATTTATCAGCACCAAAGAAAACAATATCGCCGTTCTTGGCATCAGTGCGCTTCATGATGGCAAGAGTGACCTCGTCTCCCAAAAACTTAATAATTGGTGACTGGAGTCCTTCGATACCATTTTCAAGAGCATTGACCTTGATCCAAGCGAGTCCTTTGGCTCCATAGATACCAACAAATTTTGTGTAGTCGTCAATCTGCTTACGCGAAATTTCTGCCCCACCTTGCACTTTCAACGCAGCTACCCTGCAAGCTGGGTCATTAGCCGGGCCGGCGAAAACTTTAAAATCAATATCTTTGAGCAAATCTTTTATTTCCACCAATTCGAGGGGGATGCGCAAATCTGGCTTGTCGGAGCCATAACGGGTCATCGCCTCTTTGTAAGTCATACGTGCAAATATGGGAAACTCGACATCCATATGCTTGGAGAACAATTCTCTCACCATGTGCTCTGTCGTAGACATAATATCTTCTTCATTGACAAAAGATGCTTCGATGTCAATTTGAGTGAACTCTGGCTGCCTGTCAGCACGCAAATCTTCGTCGCGAAAACATTTAGCGATTTGATAATAACGGTCAAAACCAGAGACCATTAACAACTGCTTGAATAGCTGTGGAGACTGAGGCATGGCAAAAAATTGACCCGCATGAGTACGCGAGGGTATCAAATAATCCCTTGCTCCCTCAGGAGTTGCTCTAGTCATGATTGGCGTCTCAATGTCCAAAAAGCCCTCATCAACCAAAAAATTGCGTATCGATGAGGTCACCTTAGAGCGAAAATATAGATTTTTCTGCATCTGGTTCCGACGTAAATCCATATAACGATATTTCAGGCGAACATCCTCTCCAACAGTGACAAATTCATCCATTTGAAAAGGAGGCGTCTGCGCCGTATTGAGGATTTCCAAAAATGTGCCGTAAACCTCAACCTCACCAGTAGGCATGTTGGCATTAACCGTCGCATCACTCCGCGCTCGCACCTTGCCTGTAACTTTTAAGACATATTCCGAACGCACGCTATCGGCAAGATCAAAGTATGCTTCAGCATCAGAGTCAAAAACCACCTGCACAACGCCCTCTCGATCGCGGAGGTCGAGAAAAATAACGCCACCGTGGTCGCGCCGACGGTCAACCCATCCCGTCAAGGTTACTTCATCGTTGATATGAGCACTTCTCACCTGCCCGCAGTAAATTGATCGATCCATTGGAATGTCTCTTAGTGTGTTATTTTTACGACCCGGAGGTTACATTTGATGTTGCTGACGATATCTTGGCATTCTCGTCTTTACTCTTACTCGAAGTGGAGTCTTTATCAGCGCCACCACTTACCAAATTCTTTTTCGAACCCTTTTTGAAGTCAGTCTCATACCAACCACTACCACTGAGCCGAAATCCAGCAGCGGAAATTAGCTTTTTCAGACTCGGCTGTTCACAGGCAGGACAGATAACCAGTGCTTCATCACTGATTTTTTGCAGCTTTTCAATTTCGTGCCCGCAGGACTCGCAACGATATTCATAAATCGGCATGCATTCATTCTCAGATGTGTTTAGAGGTTTCAAAAAACCGCCGCAGTATACATCAGCCGCTCGGCTGTGAGAACGGTGTAGGTAAAGGTTGAAACAAATTATCTATGTCCTGCTGCAAATTACGGCCCAGACTGGCGCATAACATGCTATAAACTTACTTTGAGGAATCAGGATCTATTTAAGTACAGCCACTATTTTTAAGGATTGAGCATGGATGCCAAACCAACATCGTCAGAAACTACTATTGTTGAGAAACTACACCTAGAACCAACCTCCGCAGTAACATCACACCATGTACCGATAACGTCACACTACAGAAAGCCAGTTCTGCTGAAAATGTTGGCCCGAGAGACTGACCTTTCAATGGCCGAGGCACAGAGAGTTCTCAACCACCTAAATATTATCGTTCAGCGTCATCTCGTCCACGGCGCAGTGGGCCATTTCACCTTACCGGGACTTTTCAAGGTTAAAATAAGAAAACAACATTCTTCTACAACATCGCCGTTGAACCCACTGCAGCCGTTGAGAAAGGCCTATGAACCTGACTGCTCTGAACCCTACATACTGGAGTTTCATCCTGCTAAAGCACTCAAGGACAGTATCCATGCATCCGCGGAGAGTGCTGTGCCTAAATGAAATTTAACTCTCGTTGGCTGAGCAACTCAGCTCTCAATTCATAAATTACCTTTTGTAATGACTGGTCCTGATAGGGTAATGGTGATACCTGACCCCAAACCGGCTTTGGCCAACAGGCATCATATTTATACCTGCACACATGATGCACATGAAGTTGCTCGACCACATTACCAATGGCTGCAATATTGAGCTTATCGGGAGAAAAAATCTCAGTTAACGCCTCGGCGAGACATGAAGATTCCGCCATTAGACTATGCTGGTCGTCGGAACTGAGTTGAAAGATCTCCGAAATAGATTGGCGCTTGGGAACCAATACTGCCCAAGGGTAATTCGCATCTCTGTTCAGCAGCACCAAACTGAGGTCAAATTGACCGATTAAGGCTGTGTCGGCTTCCAGTACTGGATCTAAACTAAACATTTTTCCTCCTTGCAGGAGTTTACTGTATACCGAAACGAATCTGACTTGTAAAATAGCTAGCTTTATTGCCTTTTTAATTAAAGAGATCTCATGCGAGCCAGCCAATACATTATCACCACTAAAAAAGATTCCCCTGCTGATGCCGAGATTATCAGCCATCAACTTATGTTGCGAGCTGGAATGATCAGAAAACTAGCCTCTGGCTTGTATTCCTGGCTTCCACTTGGGCTGAGGGTGTTTCGGAAAGTTGAAGCCATCGTTCGCCAGGAGATGGATAAATCAGGAGCGCTGGAATTAATGATGCCAGTGGTTCAGCCTGCTGATCTGTGGCAAGAATCAGAGCGATGGGGACAGTTCGGCCCCGAGTTGCTGCGTATAAAAGATCGGCATGAGCGTGATTTCTGTCTTGGACCCACGCACGAAGAGGTGATGACCGATATTGTGCGCAATGAAATCAGTAGCTATAAACAACTCCCGGCGAATTTTTATCAAATACAAACTAAATTTAGAGACGAGCGTCGGCCGAGATTTGGTGTGATGCGAACACGAGAGTTTTGCATGAAGGACGCCTATTCTTTTCATGCCAATGACCAATGTCTCAGACAAACCTACGAACTGATGCACAATACCTATTCGAAAATTTTTCAACGCACAGGCTTGGTATTTAGAGCGGTGATCGCAGATACCGGCAGCATTGGTGGCAGTGTATCTCACGAATTTCATGTTCTGGCTGAATCTGGCGAAGATGCCATTGTATTTTCCAATGCTAGTGACTATGCCGCCAACATTGAAAAGGCAACTGCACTGCCACCCAGGGCATCAACATCATCTGATGGGCAGCCGATGGAGGAAATTTCGACTCCCGACGTCCACAGCATAGGAGATTTGGTCAAATTTCTGTCCGTAGACATCAAAAAGACCATTAAAACCTTGGTAGTGGCTGCCTCTGCGGAAATGGGGCAGACTCAGCTTTTCGCTCTGGTACTGCGTGGAGACCACGAACTCAACCCAGTCAAAGCGCAGCGGGCGCTTGGATTGGATTCAGAAGTGACTTTTGCCAGTGAGGAGCAAATTAATCATGCGCTGGGCTGTGGGCCCGGCTCAATCGGGCCTGTGGGCGCGGACATGCCACTGTTTGTTGATCGCGACGCAGCGGTGATGCATGACTTTGTCAGCGGCGCAAACCGAGATGGGTTTCACTTGACCAACGTCAATTGGGACAGAGATTGCGGCAGCATCAATGTGGTGGATATTCGCAATGTGGTCAGTGGCGACAACAGCCCCGATGGAGTAGGCACATTAGAGATCAAACGCGGTATTGAGGTGGGGCATATCTTCCAATTAGGGACCAAGTACAGTGAATCGATGAAGGCAACAGTGCTGGATGAAAACGGTAAAGAACAGTTTATGAGCATGGGCTGCTATGGCATCGGGGTCAGCCGCATCGTCGCTGCCGCGATTGAACAAAATTACGATAACAATGGCATTATCTGGCCAGAGGCCATTGCACCGTTTCAAATTGCACTGGTACCAATCAATATGCACAAATCTGAGCAAGTGAAAAACCACTGTGAAAATCTTTACAGGGTGTTAACCGAACTCGGCTATGAGGTGCTATTCATGGATGAACCCAAAGCGCGGCTGGGGGGCATGTTGGCAGACGTAGAGCTTATCGGCATTCCTCACCGACTGGTGGTGGGTGATCGAGGACTAGCTGACAACACGATTGAATACCGCCATCGCACCGATAGCGAAAATCAGTATGTTGAATGCGATAAAGTGATCGACTTTCTTGCTGAAAACTCAATGATCGCCAAATAAACAGAGCATTGAGTATGTCCCTGCCTACTACCCATCCAAAGTCTCTACGCCGCAAAATTCGCAGCGGCGATCACAGCTCCCCCACGTCGGGGTTATGTAAAGGGTATGTGCAGTGTAATTTAGTCATCCTGCCAAGCGAATGGGCGCAAGACTTTGAGTTATTCTGTGGCAAGAACCCCAAGCCCTGCCCGCTCATTGCAAAATCTGGCAAGGGACAATTCAATCTGCCAGATCTAGGAGAGGATCTCGACATCAGAACCGATATTCCCAGCTATAGAGTGTTTGAGAATGGCCGGTTACTGTCTGAAACAACAGACATTGTCGATCTGTGGAACAGGGATTTAGTTGCCTTTTTGCTAGGCTGTTCCTTCTCTTTTGAAGAGGCACTGATCGATGCAGGCCTGGACGTGCGTAATATCAGCCAAGGATGCAATGTACCCATGTATAGAACCAACATAGAATGCCGGCCTGCTGGGCCATTTCGCGGCAACATGGTGGTTAGCATGCGCCCCTTTACCGAGGAAAATGCCAAACTTGCCACTACCATCTCAGGCCGCTATCCGAGGGTTCACGGCGCACCCATACACTACGGGGACCCAACCCTTATAGGTATTGACGACATCAACCGACCAGATTATGGTGATCCAGTAACGATAGATCGAGATGAGCACCCATTGTTCTGGGCCTGTGGCGTAACACCTCAAGTCATTCTAGAAAGTGCCAAGCCACCCTTTTGTATAACTCACAGTCCGGGTTGTATGTTGGTGACCGATCTGTTGAATCGCTCCCTCGAACAAGGTTAGGAGCAAATAAACACCGTTTTCAGAGGAACTCAACGTGCCACTATTTCTCAATTGCGACCTTGGCGAGAGCACTGAAGTGGATGTCGCAAATGCGTCAGATGCAGTGGTGATGCCTCACATCGATCAAGCCAATATCGCCTGTGGTCAACATGCCGGTGGTCCCAATACAATGCTTCAAACTCTGACTTGGGCAAAGAAAAATGATGTGCAGATTGGTGCTCATCCCAGCTATCCAGATCGGGAAAATTTCGGCCGGCTATCTATGGACATTGCCTCTGCCGAGCTCATCGAGCTTATTCAGCAACAGATTGAGATTCTCATTGGACAAGCTGAAAAAATTAATGCCACTGTATCCTACGTTAAACCGCACGGCGCTCTGTACAATGACATGATGCTTAACGGCCATATTCGAAGCGCCGTTATGCAGGCCATCAGTGACCATCCTGCTGAGTTGGCTTTTATGCTTCAGGCAACACCGCAGTCTGATTTACACCGTCAAGAAGCAGAAGTGTTCGGCCTCGATACAATCTTTGAGGTATTTGCCGACAGGCGTTATGCCGATGATGGTGCCCTATTGAGTCGCAAACTCCCCGGGGCTGTGCACAGCCGGGAGAAAATGCTTGCGCAGGTGGCTCAGCTCCAGAGCGAGCAGAGTATCACTACAGTCAGCGGGACAAAAATTGTACTCCGTGCTGACTCCATCTGTGTCCATGGTGACAACGCGGAAGGCGTTGCTGCCATCCGCGAAATCCGACAACTACTTTGCTAGACAACGCCAATGCAGCCTATCGATATCGCCATTGCCGGTGAAAATAGCCTACTGATCCAACTGTCGAGCACAGCGGAACCCGCCGTTGCATACAGAATACAGCGCATCACTGGATTATTGTGGGACACCATGGGAGAGCACATCATCG
>Ga0206126_10000561_pt1 | contig 49345 bp, 45 predicted proteins | sample Helgoland_Spring_5_FD_148621 | JGI IMG/M metagenome (GOLD analysis project Ga0206126, IMG submission 148621) | Pelagic subsurface seawater microbial communities from Kabeltonne, Helgoland, North Sea - Helgoland_Spring_Bloom_20160412_1 | ecosystem: Environmental > Aquatic > Marine > Epipelagic ...
CCAACGTTCATATTGCTGAGAGCACCCATGGCACCCATGGCACCGATGGCACCCATGGCACCAAAAGGTTCGAATGATTGGAGAGTTTCGTAAGGAATCATTCTGCTGGTGGTGGCGGTGCCGGTGGCGGCGGCGGCGGCGGCGGCGGCGGCGGCGGCGGCGGCTTCGCGTTCGTCGCGTTCGTCGCGTTCGTCGCGTTCGTCGCGTTCGTCGCGTTCGTCTCTGGCAAAGGTCTCGATACCTATGGATTCGTCATACTCTTTTCTTGCACGAGAGTCGGCGAGCGTGTCTCGTGCGCGTTTGAAGAAGCGAATTAGTTCATTCTTTTCGGAATTCCTCTTGTCCGATTCCCTGACCTCGTTCACTAGCTGCCGCGTCCTGCGCCTGATCTTGTCGACGGAGGCATCGACGGTGACGCCGATGGCGTCGTACAAGTTCGGCGCAGTGTTTTCCATGACGAAGAGACTTTTGAAGAGAAAGCAACATTATATTTCTTGTCGCCGAACTCTGTGATTCTTTGTATGCATATAATATAAGGAAACCGGAACTCATGATCGAGTTGCGCGACGACGCCGTGAACGAAGTCCGATCGATGGTGCTCAGCAACGACAGCCGCGTGTTCAGATTCTTGCGTCTGTACATGATGGAGAAGAACAACAACAATATCTATCAAGTCTTGGATTCCAAACAGTACCTGACGAAACCGGTCGTCTACACCGCGTGGGAAACGGGTAGAGATGACATCCTCCGGAACTGTGTTCGCAATGGAGTTCCGATCGACGCAAACAGAAACGTCGCATCCGCAATCAGATCGGGGTCTGTCGAGACTCTCGATTTTTGCGTGGAACAGGGTGGGTCGATTCAGGATATGACTAGACCATATTGCCACTGCCAAACAATTGAAATGATGGAGCACATCTGCGCAAAGTATAAGAAAAAGTTGTACGACAGAGATGCGGTGTTCCCGAGAGACATCATCTTCTCGATCAAGTACATGGAGATGGGGGGAACCATCGCGCAAATGGGCAAAGACATGAACGACTCGTGTCATAGAGAAGGGAACTGGCGACGGTCTATCCCCATCAAACGCGCGTACATGGAGGAGACCGGGCCTTACACTAGCACGCTGGCAACAGGCCTCTTGTCATTGCCGAAAAGCCTCGTGAATCTTGTGTGCGAGTTCATGTGAGATGTGAGTGAATGTGACTTTTGGCTAAAATGAGAAAAAATAATACATCATTACATGTGTACACACATAATGAATTTGGAGCAATTGAAGCGGTGGCCTTTCCCCGAACAAGAGTTTTTGGGCCGAGGAGCATTCGGCAACGTTATGCGAGGGCTCTACTGCGGCGCACCGGTGGCCGTGAAGGAATTACTGACAGGAAAAAACCAGATGTCTGAAGTCCGCCGACAGGCGAAGGAAGAGCTTTTGAAAGAAATCGGCACTCTCATGGAGTTTCGTCATCCGAACATCGTGTGCATGATCGCGTACGACGCGAAGTACATTGTTATGGACATGTACAAAGGAAATGCCAAGAAATTGAAATCGTTGGATGAGGTCGCCGTTGTTGGCAGAGATTGCATGCGAGGCATTTCCTACATGCACCTGCACGCCAGATGCGTCGTGCACGGCGACATCAAGCCCGACAACATTCTGGTGAACATCGATTCCAAGGGCGTCATCTACAAGGCCGCGCTCGGTGACGTTGGATTGGCGCGTTCGTGTGCCAAATGCATGCAGAGGAAAGGATTCGCGGGAACGCCGGGGTACATGCCGATGCCGAATCCAGTCGTCGACAGCACTCACGACGTCTACGCGCTCGCCGTCAGTCTTCTAGACGCTTTCCTAACGTCAGGGTCCGGACATGTTCACACGAGGAGCGATCACCATGGCCTGGAAGACAACACTATGGTTGCGCTAGGACAGGTTCCTCACCAAGGCCATCAAAAAGTACTCTCGGATATGCTCGCGTCGTACAGAAATGGTGCCCTCAAGAACAACGCCACAAACAAAGGGATTTTCCTACAAGACATTTCCGTGCAGTGGGAGAACCTCGTTTCCAGTGGTAGCGCACCCGCTCCAAAGATCACGTCATACGCGTCGGGTCCGGCGCAAACCAGTGTAACTTCAATGTCAATCGAGAGCACTTTATGATTTTATATGATTTTATTATGTCAACCAACGACAAGAAGGTGTCGATCTCGACCTCCATCACGATGTCTGTCGTTGGGATTTTGGGAAACGGAGAAATCGGATCCTCCCTCCATAAGGTGTACCAGCTTGCAGGAGACACAGACGTGATCGTACGAGATCCTTTCCAAGGGCTCGACGCGAACTTGTCCCACTGCGACATTGTGAATGTTTGCATCCCGTTCGGTAACTATGACGGATTCGTGAAAGTGTTGCGCGACCTTCAGCTGCGAGAGGGCTGCGTAGTCATAATACAATCTACCGTCGCAGTCGGATGCACCGATCGCGCGCAGGCAGACTTGCCAACCCTGGTCTTTGCGCAGTCGCCTGTGCGCGGCGTTCACCCGTACTTGGCCGAAGGGTTGCTAACTTTTGAAAAGTACGTCGGCGTGAGCGATCGGTTCGCCGGAGACGATGCCACCGCGTCCTTTCTCACCCAGCACTTGACGTCGCTGGGGATGAAACCAGTTGTGTGCCGAGCGAAGGAGTCCGAGCTGGCGAAGCTGGTATCGACCACTCTGTACGGTGTCAACATCGCGGCCATCACCGATGTTTCGAAAATATGCGAGGGCGCCGGCGTCGACTTTGAAAAAGTGTTTACGCAATGGCAGACCGGATACAATGCTGGGTACACTGCTCTCGGAAAATCGAACGTGTGTCGCCCCGTGCTAACACCGGTCCCGGAAAACAAGGAGGACGGAAAACAGGTCATTGGTGGACACTGCGTTCTGGAAAACTGCTTTATCCTCGAGAGGGAGATGGCGGAGACGACGTTGTCGTCGTTTGTCCTTCGGTACTCCGAACGGTACTCCGAACGAAATCAAAATCGAAATAAATAATAATGTCATGTTTCTGATACACGACATGACATGAAGAATCTGATTCTCGGCCTCAAGAAAAACCTATTGTTCGTCGCGTATCTGTTGTTCAATGCCCTATTAACGTTGTTGCTGCTGGGATTCGATTACGGATACATCATCGTATCGATATTCGTTGTCGGCGGACACCTCAGGGATGTGATCAACGTAGTATACCAATTACTTCACATGCACATAATTCTCAAGCGCCGTGCCTACATCGCCGCCGACAACGACGACGCCGAGACAGCAGTTATTTGTTGCTTGGTCCCGGTGTACGACGAGGAGCCTTTGATGTTGAAGAATAATCTGGATGCTCTGACCACACAGAAACTTTCGAACAAAACAAAACTCGTGGTTATGCTCCTCTTCGACGGGCTGAACAACCGCAACGAAGAACTCTTCAACGCCGTCGTCGATACCGTTGGCCTTGACAGTGGATGCGGAGAAGAGCAATGGTTCCCGAGTTGGAAGAGCAAGCTGCTGGAGAAGTTGGTGTACAAAGTCGGCACATACAATGACACGCCGGTCATCCTGTCGTACAAAGAGAAAAACTTGGGGAAAAAAGACTCTCTCATCATCGGGGAAAACTTCATCGTGCTCGGCATCCCGAGAATCGAGTCGCTGGACGTACGACAAGTGGATTTCATTTATCACACGGACGGCGACACAATTTCCGACGAAAACTGTTTGAACGAGATGGTGAAGTCTCTCGTAGATGATCCAGACCTCGACGGCGTGTCTGGCCTTCTCAGAACACACCTCAGGGACGACGCGACCTGCACGGAAAAAGCGTTTGTCGCGATGCAAGATTTTCAGTACTTCTTCTCCATCATCGTCCGTAGGATGACGGAGAGCATCATGAATTCAACCATCTGCCTCCCGGGGTGCTCCAACATGATAAGGGTTAGCGAAAAGACCCGCGTTGCGATTGAAAAATACGGAAACCTTCCGGTGAACAAGAGCGGTCTGGTGCAGACAGTCACGCGCATGCAGGGGACCGACCGACGATACACCACGCTTTTGCTGAGGCAGGGTGGTAAGCTACAGATGAATTGGCGCGCGTTCGTTCACACGGAGCCACCGCTGAACGCGAGGGCGTTTGTCAATCAACGCCGACGATGGTCTTCAAACTCCTTCTTCAACTCGATGGTCACGCTGTACTCCAACAACATTCCGATGTACATCAAGCTATCGAACCTTATCGACATCGCCCGAGTCTTCACGACGATCTTCCGCATGATATCATATTTGTGCTTTTGGGTTTACGTCAAGAATTTTTCCCTTATCAACATAGTGTTTTTCTCTGTTTTTATTGCCCTCCCCTACCTCTATGCCTTCGCCTGGATGTTTTGTATTGTTTCCGAGTGGAAACAGATGATAGCTGGGTTCTTTTTAAACAAGATATTCATGCCTTTTTTATCTGTGATCGCGGTGACGAAGATGTTCTTCACCTCAACCGATTTCACTTGGGGCACCAATAATAATGGCAGTTAGACTTGGTTTCTGAGCGTGTCAAAAATCTGGCGAGAAGCGATATCTCGAGCAACTTCCGCTGCAATGAGCGGGTCGGGTAGAATGTAGTTGATCTGGTCGAGGTAAGGCTTCACCATGTTTGCGAAAGCATCCAAGTATCCGGCGTGTTTGTGGTTGCAACCGGCCTTGCCCGGGCCCGGGCACGCGTCCAAGGCGTTTGCAATCTGAGTAAAGACTTCTCTCTCGAGGTCGTTCTCCATGAACACGAAGTAGAGTTTTTTAGCCAGCACAACTACGGCGACCGCGATTACCGCTGCCGCGGCGACGCTCTGCTGCAAATCTAATGGCGACGCCAGCGTGAGCCCGGACGAGAAGAGCCCCAGGGGAACACAGAAGAACATCGCGTACTGCACAAACATGTTAGTGCCGGTAAAGTTATAAAGGGTTCTCTGTCTCCGGAAGACGTCAACCATCAACACCAAAAGAAATGCCGCGAAGAAAGCGGCGCCCCCAGCGATAGCGGTGGCCTTCGACGGATTTCTCAATTTTCCATTTTCATTTTCATTTTCATTTCGATTTCTTTTCTGCACCACCAAGTACGTCGTTGTCCACACCACCAAAGCAACGATTGCTGCCACCCCAAACTTTGCCTTGCTGAGCGCGAAAAAGGTGCTGTATCCCGATGTGTAAGCTTCGGCCGCCTGCATGAAATACTTTTCCAAACGCCGTGTCTGATTTCGGGTCACCATATGTTTCGCTACATCACCGGCGGATTTTCCGGAAGCCATGGCTGTCCCCGCTTGCAACAAGCCGTTGCCAACATTTGAAGTCACAATGTTTGATAAAAAATCCATGCTATGTTACTCAACGCAAATATTATAAATTACAAAAATTGTTAATTGTAATGTAAACGTGGCAAATCAGCGTTAGCGTTCTCTGAAGTCATCCGAGGTTGTTCTTTCACCCACAATTTTCCGCACCCGATCGACCACGTCGCTGATCCTGTACTGATATACGGGGCTACCCACCGCTACCCCAAGTTTCGAAGGTCCTCCGCCGGATTTAAGCAGAATGAGGCTCAGCATCATTGACAGGACAACAAAGAGTGGATATATCATCGCAAAAACACCCTGTAGGTTGGATGGCCTTCCCCCAACGGCACATCTCCGGATAAAAAGGATCTGAAGAGCAATCGACGTTGCCAGCGCCAGTGATCCTTTTGCGAAAGCCGACGTTCCAGTGATCGATGGGCGCGATTGGTAGAGCACCAACAAAGATGGGACAATGAGAAGAGGGGGCGCGACATAGTTGGCAACTACCGACATGTTGCTGAGCTGTACCACGCACATATATTTAATTTTCAGGATGTGGCCAATCGTGCTTCTCAGTCAGTCGAATGTTTCGGCGATGCTCCACAACATAGCCGCGAGTTGAAGATACGACGAAGCACCGCTCAACACCCTGTTCTGCACCAATCCGATGACCTTGGCGATCTCGATGCGCTGCGATTCTCGAACGTCTATCACGGCCAACGCCTTGAAAAAGCTCGTAAGGATGTCCGTCGGGGAGTATCCTTCGCCACACAACCCCCTCAGCTTCCTACAGGCCTCGACGTAGCCCCCCTTGTTCCTCAGAAGGTCGACTATGTTTACGATCTTTTCCGGCTGCGGAGAACGACATGTTTTGTATACGTTTTCCGACGTGAGTCTGTGAAATCCGGGGACAATCGAGGCGAGGCTGTTAATTGCAGATCTCACGTCTCCGTCCGCCACGCACGCCAGAGCTTCGAGGCCGCCGACGTCGTACTCGACGCCAGCCGTGTCACAAACCTGACGAATTCTCAAACGAAGCTGCGCGTCGTCAACTTTCGAAAACCTCAGTATCGCACATCTGCTCTGGATCGGTTCGATGATTTTGGTGGAATTGTTGCAGACTATGATGAACCGCGTCGTGCCCGAGTAATCATCCATGATCCGTCGCAGCGCCTGAAAGGCACCGGGAGTCATCGAGTCGGCCTCGTCGAGAATGACAATCTTTGCGATGATGGGGTTTGGTTCCGTGCCGACCTTCCCTCGCGCGAAATTCTTCACAGTCGTCCTCACGCTGTCGATGCCTCTATCGTCGAACGAACTTAGACGGAGTATTCTGGCACCATGGTTTTCTGGGATCATTGTGTTGCACAAGATGTCAACACAGACGGTCTTCCCGCAACCGGACGGGCCACATATGAGCAGATTGGGTATCGAAACTTTCTTAGCCGCAAGATTGGATAGCAACGAAACAGATTTTTTGTTGCCAACGACCTCACCGAAGCACAGTGGTCGGTACTTTTCAACCCAAGGCTTTGTGGTCATTGATAACAATTATGAAAAATCCATTAAAGGAAAAGAGAAACTCATCACACAAGAGTGGCGCCGCGCTTCTTCTCCGCGTATTTTTTGCGCCACGTCCTCCTGATCCACTCCTTCTTCTGTGGATCTTTCACGGAAGACATGATGGTCCTGTACAGTACGTTTCGCTTTGCCGGTTTTTCAAGAAGCATGCTTTCCGATATGGACGTGCACAGTTCTCTTGTCTCCGTCGACGAGTCCGCCGTGATGATGACAAGTGGACAATTCTTGTTACGCGTATCCCCTTCGCGCAAGTGGTAGGCACACGTGACTCCGGACATCACTGGCATGATGATGTCGAGACAAATGAGGTCGTAGTCCCTCGTTTTGACCTTTTCCAGACAAACCAGAGGACTATCGCACAGATCAACCTCGATGTCGACGTGCTTCATCATCTTTTCAAACTGGCGTCTGGCGATGGGAGAATCGTCAACCACGAGGATGCAAGGTCTCGTTGCCGTATTGGAAATCTCGTCCTCTTGGAATATGTACGACTCCTCGGTCACGTCTGCCTCCACGCGATATATACTCGAACCCCTCCTAAACGTCAGCGCCATGCCTTCATGCTGTAGACGTAGCTCTTTCTCGTGCTTGATAGGGATGACCAGTGAGAACACAGTGGTGTCCCCGTTCTCAAGAACAAGATCGCCACCCAGCTCGCATGCCATTCGTTTGCACTTGGCGAGACCTATCCCCAATCCGCATCCATGTACGACTCCTCTGTGAATGCTGTTGAAGGGCTTGAAAATGTCAGCCACGTCTTTATCCTGGATCCGAATGCCCTTGTTTTCCACCCGGAACGTCACCTGGCAAGGACTGTGGCTCATCGCCCTGACGTGCACCGATACGTGGTTGTTGTTGTCGTGGCGCAGCCCGTTAAAGATGAGCTCCTGGAGACACTCTTTTATCACCGGGCCATCGCCAATCATCTCGGAGATTGGCACGTCGTGGCGCAGGTCGATGTTGATGAGAGGAGGCGTTTTAGAAACTCGGAGCATTTGGTGCTTCGCGTCTGTAGTTGCATCCGCAACGATGTTTCGGATTAGCATCGGCCCCTCGACAATCTTGAACTTTCCATTGACGGAGTCGTAGTAGGCAAGGACGTTGTTTAGCATCGTCCCGTACTCTTCACCAACGTCAAAAACCGTTGCGACGAAGTCTGGTATGGTTGATTTGTCTGATATTTCTCTGAATTTACACGAGCTACGCGTGAGTCGACGAATCATGTCCGTGTCTATTCGGTAAGCCATATTGCGCAGAAACTGTGTCTTGACCACGATCATATTTTTCGCCGATGACGCGTGATCGTCGTCATCCATGGCCCTTTTTTTCTTGTTGCTGAACAAGCCTCTTATCCCTTTCATACACGTCCCCCTTCTACACGTGTCAATATTATATTATACTCCTCAAGGGTCCAGCTTTTAGGGTACTTCAGTTGCGAAAGCTTGTCGTCGTCTCGTCGTAGCGCTGTGATGTCGGCCTTCTTCTGAACGTTTCGAGTTGATTCTTGTTGGGAATATTGTACTATCTCACAAAATATTATATTGACAAATGGTACAAACTAAACGATTTCATGACTTCTGCGCAAGGCATGACCTCTACGCAAGGCGGAGACAGCGCCGACCCCGACTCTGCTTTTGGCTACGGCATGGTGTACAACCCGATGGACCCGTACAACATGTACCCTCACTACAAAACGGGCGAGGAGATCTACGGCCCCCCACCCCCATTCGGCTACAACCCTCAAGACCCTTTCAACATGAAGCCGTTCAACCCCAATGTCTTCGGTGGTTTGTTCGGAGCACCGGTGGCGGCTGCGCCTGCGGCCGCGCCGAGTGTGATGACCACCATGGGTCCCAACCCGTTCACGCCTCTACTGGAACCGATGACGCCCGCCATGCCGATGGCATCCCCCGGCTATGTGGCGCCTCCGGCGGTGGCCCCCATGGGTGGCATGAACCCTCTTCTCATGGCGGCGACCATCTCTGCCCTCGGCGAAGACTCGTCTTTCACCCCGGGCGTTGCACCATCGTCATCTTTCAACGCGGGAGACGCTGATCCGTCGTCATCTTTTAACGCGAGTGCCGCTGATCCGTCGTCCTCTTTCAACGCGGGCGCCGCTGATCCGTCGTCTTCCTACAACTACTTGAACGCATTATACCCGTACTACTCATCATATCCGTTCGCCACGCAGGTCGTGACACCACAGAACCCGCACCCCACGGATCCCAACAACCAGTACCCCCACCCATACACGGGGTCCATGACGGAACCAGGTCCGGCCCTCGCGGGTGGATACAACGTCTACGATCCACACAATGTGATTGGAGCGCCACCGGTGCTCACTGAACGGGAAAGGGCGCTGGAACACAACAGAGCTGCCATGCAGCCACAGAGCCCGTACGCGCCTTACCTGATGCAACAAGTCCCGGTACCACCGCCGTAACAAAATTCCCGGTTTCGGTATACGAGCCTAGATTTAAATGTTGTCGTATATTTAGGTGGACATTCGATCGCCACAATGACCCTGAGCAAAGTGCATGCCAAAATGCAGGAAGATAGAAAGAAACTGAACCCGGTTGACGGACGCAGGTTCAATTCACGCAGCAGGGAGAAAATGGAAAGAGAAATCAGGATCATAAAGAAGAATGCGCGGAAGCTTGCCCAAAAGAACGCTGCGGCGAAACAGTGTCACCGAGGAGTATTTTCGAAAGAAGAGATTGCGTTCGCAAAGGCAGAAAAAAAAAAGTTCAGGGAGCAACTTCAGATCACAACTTAATTAAATTAAAAATATTTGCCCTACAGCATCACGACGATCCATGTCTGTCAATCGCCGCTCGGATCTCGACACGTCTCTGTCTCGGACGGATGGTGTTCACCACAAATACCTTAATCTGTCTTCCGCGAACAGAGACAAAACGCTCTATCCAGACTCGGCCGACGCAGAACTCACGTTCGACGACCAGTCTAACGTAATTGGAATGAAGATTCTCAACTTTGAAATACCTCACACGCGATACGCTATCGACAGCACCACTAACAACTTTTACATCAGCGAAAAGCGTGGCGAAGACGAGTACTATTTCTACTCCCTGCGCGTGTCTCCGGGTGCCCACTCGGTCCAAAATTTGTGTTCTGCGCTCACACTTTCCGCAAAGTGCCCCGTCATGTTTAACGGCGACAGAGATATGGGAAACGAGTACGTCTTTCAAACATCCCTCCTGTTCGGCAAGGTAGGGATCGTATCATCGGGTGACTACGAGTACAACATCCACGCGTCCACCGCGACGGTTACGCTCTCAGCAATCATCGTCAACTCTGACACGGAGGCTCTGCTGTCATTCTTAGGGCCGGCCGAGCAGGTTTTCAAACCCGGCGCGCTCCTCGTATTTCAACCGTACACGTACGCTGACAGGGATGTACAGGTTGTCGAGAACATAGAGTCCTCTGCTCATAGCGAGGTGCGCGTGATCGGGGACTTTTCCGACTTGGACTGGAAGACCATGGACGCGTCATTGTCTCGAATGGTACCGTACGCCGGTGTCAGCTCGATGGCAAGCATCGCGGGCTTCGGAGATTCGGATCTCGCCGATCAGTCGAACTTCGACGTTCTATCGATAGGCTCCCCCTTTAGCAGCAGCACCGACACGCTCGATAACGCGTCGGTGATGGTAGTGCTAGAAAAAGCAACCTTCCTCACGGCGGGAGACTGTGTGAGGCTGTCCGGTGTTCCGGGGTTCATGAACGACATGGTGTGTACCGTGGCAATCGTGCACGCTGAAACCCATGTGGAGATTTATGTAGACAGGTCCGCGCTGTGGTCTCATGATTCAGGGACGTTCGCAAATCTGTCAGACCCCGGCGTGAGTTGGGGAGTGGAAGACATCAATCTCTCCGATATTGACAGCAACACCGTCCAGATTGTGATCACACCATCTTCACCGACAACTCTCTCTGTCGACGACGTGGTTGTCTTCGACGGCTTTCATTCCGAGGAATTCCAAGACTATAAATACCTAAATGCAACCGTGGTCTCGGTAGACGAAGACGAAGGCGTCACCGTACAGTTCGACTACCCGACAATACTCTTGTTCGAGGACGGGGTGACTTCGTTGTCTCCCATCAACTCTGAAACGGCGCTGGGCACGACCTACATTGCACCCAACCGCTTTGACCTGAGCCGCGGAAGGAGAATGGTTCTCTGCCGCGCCGTCGTCGACAACCAGGACGTAGGATCGATTCACATTCCGTCGCTTTCGACGCGATCGTTCTTCGGGAGAATTCAACTATTCTCCGGAGCGAACCTTGTCAACTTTCTGGGCAAAGATACTGCCGTGGGTTCACACGAGTTCAACAGCGTCATGAAAAGAATCAACAAGATCAGGTTCCAGTTCTACAACGAGGATGGCACGACGTACGACTTTCTCGGAGTAGACTACACCATGTTTCTTGAGCTCGTCTGCCTTGATTCGAACAAGGGGCTTTAAATTTGAAACAATGAATTTCCGCATCCGACGATAAAAAATGTTTGCAACAAGCATGTAGTGCAACAAGCAGCTTCATGTCTGACATCGGGGAAGAAGAGTTGTGCAAGCTCGCATGCTCACAAACACTTGATGGTTACACCCCGAATCCCTTCTACGCGAACGGTATGTGTCCGGATTACATGAAAAGCGAGTGCAATTTTGGGGGAGATCTCTGGCAAGACCAGTGGGACAAGCACAAAGAGAAAATCAAAGAATTTAACGCGGAAAGAGTGTTTCACGCGTCCATGGGTGTCCCGACCCAACTTGTCAGGTACGGATACCAGGGATACCAGGGATACCATCCCCAGCCCCAGCAACCACACCACCAACCTCTTCTGCCACCCACATCTTCCCAGGTTTTTGCGAACATGCGACAAAAGCACCCGCAGAAGTTTCAACGACGACATCTTCAGCCAAGCCAAAGCCAATTTTTCCCGTAAACTTTAAATGGATTGGCTCTTCGGCGTGTGCTCAAAACAAGTTTGTTTCAAGGGGAAAGATGGATCTGTACTTGCACGACATTCGCGACAACAGCGGGTCGTTTCAAAACCCAACCATGCAGCTCTTTGCGATGGAAGAGGACGGCACGAACGTGTTCGTCAGCGTCAAGAATTTCAAGACCTACCTGTATGTCGGCTTCGACTTCGACATCTCGGAAGATGACGTCCGATCGAACTATCTGGAACGGTTCAAGCAGGAGAAGTGGCAGAGAAACGTATACAAGATGTCTGTCGTGCGGAGGAAGAGACTCATCGGGTTCTCCAACGGGGACCTCTTCCCCTACATCCGCATGGAGTTCACCGGAACGATATCGTTCTACATCGTCCGGAAACACCTAGACGAACTCCGTGGCGAGCGCGAACCCGCACCAAACACCTTCGTCGACCGCAACAAATACCCGGGCATGTGCGTCTACGAGTCCAAGAGCGTCGACTCCATTCTCAAGTTCTTCCACGCAAGCGGTGTCCGCCCGTCCTCATACTTCCGGATGGAAAACTACATGCAAGTCCCCGACAAGGCGAAGCAGACGCATTGCCCCAAAGAGTTTGTCGTCGACTTCGTCAACGTGCGTCCGGTGGGAGAAGAGGTCGTCGACCGCAAACCGCCACCGATGACCATCTGCTCGTACGACCTCGAGACGTCGGGGCTGAATGCCAACGAGGACTACATCTTCCAAGCCTCGATGATATTCGCCAGGCTCGGTGATCCGTGCCCCGATGCAGGTGCTTCGGCCACGGGCCACGCCGTGGACTCGTACGCGGACGGCGTTGTCATCTGCGTGGGTGACACCGAATCCGTCGACGGAACGCCCCTGCTCATTGTCGAAAACGAGCTGCAGCTCCTCGACAAGTTTAGAGAGATCTTGGTCGAGCGAGGCTGCAATATTCTGTGCGGATACAACACCTTCAAGTTCGACTCGGCGTTCCTGTACAAGAGAGCCGAGAGGTACGGCTTCGAGGGATTCAAAAAGCTTAGTTTCATCAAGAATCTTGTCTGTGATCTGGAGGTCAAGACTTTGCAAAGCGCCGCCCTCGGCAAGAACGAGCTCAAGCAGATCATCATCCCCGGACGCGTCGAGATTGACCTGTTTATGGTCATGAGGCGCTCGCAGAAACTCGCCAGCTACAAGCTCAACGCCGTGTGTGACAAATTTTTTGGTGGGAAGAAGGACGACGTCACGTACACGGACATCCTGCAGGCGTGCACGTCCAAGGACCCGAAGAAGCTCGGTGTCATTGCCAAGTACTGTTACCAAGACAGCGGGCTTGTCCTGAAACTATTGGACAAGATCAAGGAAGTGTACGACGCGACAGAGATGGCCAAGTTGTGCACGGTCCCGCTGACGTACATTGTGGGGAGAGGACAGCAGATTAAATGCATGAGCCTCATCCTCAACCGGATCCACGGCGAATATGTATGCAACTACGCGGCGGCCAAGAAGAAGGTGGCGGCCGACGGCACGCAAGTGCTGAACGACGGGTATAAAGGAGCGTCTGTGATCGACGCCAAGAAAGGCTTCTACGAAAAGGACCCCGTGGTGACCATGGACTTCGCGTCGCTGTACCCCAGCATCATGCGGCTTAAGCAGCTTTGCTACACGACAATCGTCAAGGACGACAAATACAGAGGCATCACAGGCATCATCTACGAGGACCACCAGATTTCGGACGAAGCCAGTGTCACGTTCGCGCACCGCCAGGGGTCCAAGAGCATTCTGTGCGAGCTGGAAGAAATGCTTGGCGAGGAGAGGAAGGCCACCAAGAAGCTGATGAAGTCCGAGAAGGACCCGTTCGCCTACTCTCTCCTAGATTCAAAACAGAAGGCCCAAAAGGTCACCATGAACTCCATCTACGGTTTCACGGGGACGGTCAACAACGGCATGCTTCCTCTCGTGGAAATCGCGGCCGCCGTCACTTCGACCGGCCGAGACATGATCAAGCGCACCAAGGAGTACGCCGAGAAGGAGCACGGCTGCAACGTCATCTATGGCGACACGGACTCCGTGATGGTCATCTTCCCCGAGCACCGTAAAATCGAGAGTCTTGGTGACAAGATGCGCTACTGTTTCGACATGGGTACAAAGGTCTCCAAGGAGATTTCGGAAATGTTCGGGCACCCCATCCTTCTCGAATTCGAAAACATTTACTTCAAGTACCTCTTGGTTTCGAAGAAGAGGTATGCCGGCCTATCGTGGGAGACGGTAGAGGGCCCGCCGACGATGACGATGAAGGGCTTGGTTACCGTCAGGCGAGACAACGCGCCATTTGTCGGCAGATGTGCATCCGACGCCATTCACATGCTCATGGACGTCGGCGTCAAGGACGGGAGAGGGGTAGTGAAGAAACATCTCACCGAGACGCTGCTGCGGCTAGAGAGGGGGCAGATTTCGATAGAAGACTTGACCATCAGGAAGGAGCTAAAGCAGTGGGTATACAAGACACCGTCGCCACACGCGACGCTCGCGATCAAGATACTGGAGCGCACGAAGGAACAAGCGGTATTTCGCGAGTTCATCAAACCGGCCTACGAGGTGCTCGGCGGGTACGACGACTCGCTCCTGTCTTCTGTCTGGACCAAGATGACCAATCTCAAGTCATACTTGTCTACGCGCGCTAAGAGAGAGTTGGACATGTGTGACATGGTCGAAAGCATTCGTGGCGACACGACCAGCCCTTTCAAGGCAGAGGCATACGCGGTGACAGCGTTGCGCAAGCTCTATGATGATGTCTACAGCGTTTTGGTAGGCGAAGGTTTTGCACAGGTTGTCGGATTGGTGCTGGCCGGCATTGGCGACGCTCACAAGCTAGGAGAGAGATACATGGCGTTCGTCAGGTACAACATTGTTGACTGGGACCCGCCCACTCTAGGAGAGAGGATACCGTACGTGATCACGACGGGCAGGGGGGATATTAGCTCCAGGGCGGAAGACCCCCGCATGGTCAACGTCGGCAGGTGCCGTCCAGACTTTCTCTACTACATTGACCACCAGCTGCGCAACCCAATGGTGGATCTTTTGCAGCACGTAATAGAGTCGCCGTCGAGCTTGTTCGTGGAGTCGCAAAGGAGGATGGCTAACCTCAATCATGGACGGAGAGAGATTACCACTTTTTTTGAGAAGAAGAGAAAGGTCGGTTGATTGGTTGTTTCGAATATTATTGCGAAAAAAATGAGTTTATACTTACAATAAAATGAACACCCTCAAGAAGCTGGCGTGGACACTTTTGAAATGGCCACTGAAAACCCTGTACAAGAAAGGCCCCAGGCTTTTGTACTTGTGGGAAGGCCTCAGCGAAGAAAACATTTGCTACGAGCTGACAAAAGTTGATGCTTTTTTCTGGTCTTCGACGGAAGACTCCATGTTGGCCTGCGAGGAGCTGATCTCCCGGAAGTTCGAGGCCTTTGTTGTCTCTGTCTACGCGTTTCTTTTCGCATACCTCGCTTACACACTCTTCTGCATCAAAGTGTACGAGTACGTCGCCCGTTCCAGGCTGAACGCTCTTCTCGAGAGTGAGAACAAAGCTCTGAGCGTTCGTGACAAGTCATAGCGTCACGACGAATTGCTGCGCCGGATACCAAGTGGTTCCATGCTTGAATTCAAGAATTAGAATGTTGTCAGAGCTCTCTTGTATGGACGGAACCCTGAGTCGCCAAACTCTTCCCCCCGATGCGAGCGTCATGGAGTCTCCACCGGTTTTACTCATGCCGTTCTCTAGGGTTACCCCTAACCCGTTGCCAAAACCTCCTTCCATTTGTTTGATTTCTTTGATTTCTTTGTGTTCTTGGTAAACATTATTTATTTCGTGTGAATTGTGTAAAAAAATACATCGGCAATGCCGAGGCCGACGCCGACGCCGACGCCGACGCCGACGCCGACGCCGACGCCGACGCCGACGCCGACGCCGACGCCGACGCCGAGGCCGATGCCGATGCCGACGCCGACGCCGAGGCCGAGGCCGACGCCGAGGCCGACGCCGAGGCCGACGCCGACGCCGAGGCCGATGCCGATGCCGACGCCGACGCCGACGCCAAGACCAATGCTCAAGAAACTTGACGACGACACCGTCGACCACAAATCATCGCGACCTTTTCTTAATCTCGATGCCCATTGAAGACAGCAGTGTGTTGGAGACGTCCAACTCTTTCTTTCTGGTCATGATAGCCGGATCTAACCTGGCTCGCTTGAGTCTGTCCACGAAAGAGTTGTTGAATTCCTGTTCGCGATTGGTGTCGATGCGCTTGGTGCCCACATAAGGTGCCATCGCCTCTATGTGTTGAACTGACTTCCGCAAGACGTTTGGACAGGAGCTCGCGGAGTCCGTGTCGATGAACGGAAGGACAGCCATTCGTCGGATGTTTAACAGAGGACTCGTCTTCTCTATGATTTCCTCGGGCGGAATGATTCCACAAAAGTCTTTGCGGTACTCTGCAATCGACATATCCCCACCAAACTCCCGGAGCTTAGATCGAGGTGCGGCGGGATTCAGCCTGTAGTCACAGTATGTCTTCATTTTTTGCTTGGTCTCGACGTCGATGACGCCTTTTTTCAGCTTGATCCAAGTCTTGTACGCTAGCACCGAAATATACATGTTTCTATTACCTCTCCCGGCCGGCGAAGTCTCGCGCATGTTAAAAGATTTGGCACATTGCCACGAGCAGAACTTCCCCTCGCAAAAGTAAACATGTCTGAGGTCATCTCTGCTCACCGGGAGAGGCACGGGAACTCCCTGGAAAAAATGCGCACAATTGTGACAACGCTTGTCGTATGAGAGTGGCCACTGCAAGCAAGCTCGGACGACATCCGTGTCGCCCGCATCGGACAGTCTTCCCCAGACGACAATGGGAGTTTTGGGGGTGTCGGGGATCGTGATCGTATCGTTAACCACGTCAACGTTTGTAACACGCTGGATACTCTTAATATCATCGGCTTCCACGCGTTTCCTATGAAAGATCTCACGCATCTCGTTCGTTCTACCTCAAAGTGAGACGAAACGCGCCATCACCTACTTTCTTTCTTAATAGATAACTATGGACGGATAAACCGGTCGATGTTCTGACCACCTGTACTCTGCACGATGTTAACTTCTTTTAGAGAAGAGGTGGCTGCTGCTATCTCACCCGCAGATACACCGACGTCCGAAGACGAAAACGGGGACACTGCTGCGCCGAGACTACCATAAGCCTCTTCGAGGCCAGACCCCATCCCCAATTTTTTTGCGTCGAAAGCCTCGCTGATCTTGAGACCGGTTCCAAGACTCTTCTTGTTTCCCGAGAAAGGGTTAAACTCGGCCCCCTGTTCCTCGAAAGGAGCCACCCCGAGCTTCTTGTTCACCTGTGCGCGCGATGCGCTCCTGCCCCCGCCACCGGTAGCGACAGACGACTCGGCTTTTCGTTTCAAGTGGGCAAGCTTCATGCCCATCCCGACAGGCTCCGTGCCCGGAACATGACCGGATGCCTTAGTCTTTTTGAACTCTTCGCGCTTGTCACCACTCTTTCTCGAGAAAGGGAACGCGGCTGCGCCCTCGCTGCTGATCTGTGAAGCGTTCTGCGTCCCACTCGAAAAGAAACCATTGTTCTTCAGGCTCGATTTGTCTATCCTCATCCCACCGGGGTGAGGAACTCCCAGATTGCCGCTATACTGGTCGTGAACAAAGTCGTCCTGTAGCCGGCCCGTTCCCAGACCTTGGTTCCTGAGAGAGTCGCTGGCAAAGTCGAGGCTCGTGTTTTTCAACACGGCGGAGGCGTCTTTGGTTGGCACTCGTCCCATCGCTGAACCTTGTGCGCACCGAGCCCAGTCCGCGTGCGAGGGGTTGATATCCGAACAGTCGGTAGCACCGCGAGAACCGAGCGCGCCCTTAATAGCACCCACGACTCCGGCTACTCGCGGGTATCGACGCGGTCCATGGAACTCTTGCTTCATGACATAAATTAGAAGACACACGGCTACGCTGGCAAGAATCAAAGTGGTACCTTCCTGCGTGGAGGACATTTTCTTCTTCTCCTTGTTCTTTCATAACACAAAATATTTTTTTTTAGAATAAGGGTTGGTCCGACGAACGACTTAAAAATGAAACAGCTCGGATTGCGCGTCCTCGCCGGGTCTAAGACAATAAAACATCTCTACACAATTTGTGTACGAGAACCCCCTCGTGCTCAATGCAGTCCGCGTAAACCCACTCTTCGATATCCTGCATGTATTCCAGACGCAAACGATCTTTGCACAGGTTACACCTGGAAAGATGCTCGTTATCCTCTGTCGCAACGACGTAAACAGGCTCCCTTTCGGCATCCTCGACATCCTCGGCATCCTCGGCATCCTCGACATCCTCGGCATCCTCGGCATCCTCGGCATGATGCCGTGCCTGCCTTAACCCACATGCGTGATATCGCGACAACTCCGGCAACCAGTTGGAACACCCACCACACCACACATATCTGAGGCTACACGTAGACGACAAGACGAGGTCATCATCACGGAAAGGAGAGACTGGCCAGCCGTGAAACTTGGGAAAAGAACATGGAACACCCCTCCACAGCCGTACGTCGCAATCCCAACGTGTCATAATTTTCAGGAAACTAAATATTCCCGATCTCTGAACCCAACATTATTACACAAAGGTTGGCACAAGATTAAAGTTTTCAGTTCGTTTTTATTGCGCTCGGCATCATTGAGCGCTTCGACAATGAACGCAGAAGACGACTCGTATTACTACTACAAGGGAGCGAGCGACGAGAACAGTGTGGTGAAAGCTGCGCCTCTTTTCGAAAACCTGTGCGGATCCACTGGGGTCAGGGGAGAGTTCTTCACCGATCGTGCGTCGTTCGTCAGAATCCACAATCACATGAAGTCTTCCGACCACTGGAAATCTGTCAGCAAGTGGGACACCGGAGTCGAGTACACTATTCAGCACCCTACCAGCGACATCATCGTAGCAGACACCAACAGGGGTCAAAAGACGGTCGTATTCAAACAGCACGTGTTGCAGACAGTGCGCGGATGCACTGCATGCAAATTGATTGACTTTACCGTGAAAAAGTATGAAAACGAAGAGCTCGACCGTACGAGCAGGTCGTACCACGACTCCACGTACACGTGGGTGAAGATTAAATCGGAAAAGGTCTTCGTTCATGAATCCGAGAGGTCCTCGTGGAAATTCCACCTTGCAGTCGTGTGGCAAGGGGACACAAAGAAGAGGGCCGAGAGCGACCCACAGCAGTATTCGGTCGCCGTATCCATGGGGTCCATGGAAAAGGCTTCTCGTGACGCCATGTACACAACGGCGTCGTTCCTGGAGAAAATGATGGACGCCATGTTCCAGAAATGCAAGAGTCGTCATATCATACTCAACTTCTCCTGATCACCAGAGAAAGCGCTCGCGCTCGCGCTCGCGCCATCGCTCGCTCTCGCGCTATCGCCTTCTTTTTTTGTCTTTATTTTACGCTTCACGTGCTGCCCCGTCACGTACATTAGTGCAAACTTACCCGTTGTCCACCCGTTTGATAGAATGTGCTGATGGTCAGCCCCCGCACCGAGCTTTCTTATCTCCGAGAGGCACGCTCGTTCTTCCTTGACGGTCATGTTTTCGATAGCGGGTGTCATCACTCTTTTTCCCTGTTGCTGTGCGTCGTCATCAGTGACCAACTCGCTCATGATTCCGAATATATAATAATAATTATAATTAAAACAAATTCACATAAATTCCACAGCTTTGCAGCGATGGAAGACCTTCGGCGACAGAGGGATGCCCGGAAAAGGAGCCTGGAAGAACAGTTGTCCAATCTAAATTTGGTGCTAAGGCATGACAGCAGGCTGTGCTCCTGCTACATCAACGGCACAACGTCCCCGGAATGGACTGCCTCAAAGGTGGCCAAAGAGTGCGCAACAATGCACTGGCTCCACAATTTCACCGACTACGAAGAACGGTGCGCGGTGGCGGCGACACAATTGTCTCGAAAAATGTGGTTTCATAGCGGACAGAACTTCGCCGATTACATGAAAAGGCGCGTATATCCCGCCATCAAAGAGTCTATTCTAAACGAGAACGCGGGCGGTCCCGAAGAGTGGCCATGGACCAAGACCGCGACGACCACATCTGAGGCGCAAATCAACACACCGACCCGTTAATTACAACGTCGACTTGATGTATTCAAACCCCACCTCGGCACAAAGCTTCCTCCATATCCAGTCCTGATACTGTATCTTGTCCACCGACCTTAGCAAAGGAAAGTAGGGAAGGTACTCGTCCCATGACATGAGCTGCAAGAACTTGTGGATCAAGAACGAGTACGACAGCATGTTTTGCCGCGGTTCGCTTCGGATAATTTCCTGAAAAGGTTCCTGGATTGCGTCAAACATCTGAAGAAGGGCAGTCTCCTGTTCGTTCGTCATCTGCGGAGGCGTCACCCCCGTAATCATCGCCGTGATCTGTACACAATTGTTGTAGTGCTTGTTCAAGCGAAGCTTTTTGAGGATCTCCCTTACTTTGGTGTGACCGATCGTTGTGATGTCATCGATCCGCTGCTTCTTCAGCTCGAGGCGGACACTGTCAACCACCTCTTTGTCGACGGTGGTGGTCTCCTTGCCCTGCGTGCGCTTGAGCCAGGTCTTGAAATGATTCTGTCGCTTGTACATGTACGTGGTGTGGCTCACGTATCCCTGCCGGATACAGTCTTCTCTAGTCATCTCCTGGTACGGATGTGACAAACCGCAGTCGGGGCAAACTCTCTCCGCATCCTTGCGTATGTAGACCAGCTCTTTGTTACAAACTTCGCAAATCCACGCTTTAGAGAGACCGTTTTCCGTCACGAATTCCGCGTCCGCGTCCGCGTCCGCGTCCGCGTCCGCGTCCGCGTCCGCGTCCGCGTCTCGCACATCCGCTTGTGTGACCACGCGCTCCGCTCTCCCGTTGTTGTGGTGGGTGGTGCGATATGCAGCAATGTCAACGAAGCTATCTATTGTGCACACCACGCCCGGGAACGACGCATTCATCTTCTTGAGAAACCTCGCATCTTTCTTTTGAATTGTCATGTTTCTCTTGACCCTGTTCGTCAAGCGACGGAATCCATCTGTCACCGGCGGCACGCGGGTGATGCCGCCAAAAGTCGAGTCGTCACAACGGTCCATTGCGGCCACTGTGGTGCACACACGGATAGATATAATATAATGTGTGTAGAAAAGATTATATCATGATTCGGACGCGTCCCAACAGAGAGATAAATATTATATTCTGTACAGCATATCGACAAACGCAGAACAATGAACGAGAACGTCTCTACCCACACTCCTCTCATCCCCATGTCTGAAATGTTCGGGTCAAGCACCAACGAAAGCAATGACTCTCGGCAGCCAATGGAACAGCAGAAATCCTTACAAAAAGCTTCTCTTGCGTACGTCGAAGAGATCATAGAAAGCGAGTTGTGCAGTCTTACCAAGATTCAAACGTCCAACAACGAAGAGATCAAGAAGAGGTTAACCGAAATTCAGAGCTTCCGTGAGAACAACCTTGTCGTAGTCGGCGCGATCGGTGGGCTCAAGAAGATCAGGGAAAAAATCTAGACGTTCTCGTTTGCACGCCGCGTCGAGATTCCACAAATTAAAATTTATGCTACAAGTTAAAACGAGATGACCAACCCACCGAACGAGAAAGGCATCATGAATGCCATGAAGTCCATGAAGACCATCGCCGGCAAAGACACTTTCAAAGGCGGATTGACCCCCAAGACGATGGCTTTTCCTTCGCCACCCGTAGATTTTGTCGGCACAGCGGAATCAACAGGTGCAAACAACTACAAGAAGAAGAAGAAGAAGAAGACGACTTCCCCCCCCAATGGTGCAGGCATGAAACCGAAAAAAAAGACGATTCTTCCGCCGCCACTGCCTCCGCTACCACCGATGGCTACATCATCGCTACCACCACCGCCGATGACCAAACCAGACACAAACTCGCAGTTATTCGGGACTCTTCTCAACTCGCTCAAGACAGGCCCCGTCAGCCAAATGAAGTCGGCGGGGCCGACGGCGAAGCCGGGCAAGACGAAGAAGAACAAGAAGAGCGGCACCAAGAAAAACAAGTTCAGAGAGAAAAAGAAAGGGTACTCCTCGTCCACCTCCTCCTCGTCCACCTCCTCCTCGTCCTCTCTATCCATGTCGTCTGTGTCAACCTCTTCTTCAAGGCCGTCCTCGATTTCATCTGCGTCGTCACGGCCTTCTTGTTCCACCGACACTGCTGTGTCATCGACATCGTCCGGGACTCATGCACCCAGGCCGAAATCGGGAAAACTGAAAGTTGAAAAGAAGAAAAGAAAGGAAGAACTTCTTCACGAAAAAGTCGAAATGCTCACGCGCATAGCTAATCTGTCCAAAAATGGATTCACGACCACCAAGCAGTGGGACGTCAAGGACGACATAGACGAGATTCGGTACGAGTGCTATCGCATGCAGAGGGAGAGCAACTCCAAGAAGTCCATGAAGATCATGAGGCGTGTTCTGGTGACAATCACCACGCTTGTCGAAACCGGCAACGCATATTTCAATCCGTTCAACCTGCGACTGGACGGATTCTCCGAGAGCATGATGCTTAACCTGGACGACTACGACGACTGTTTCGAACAGATACACCACAAATACTCGGGTCGGTCTTCTGTCGGACCAGAGATGCAGATTCTCTTCACCTTTATGTCGGCAGCTATATTCCACCACGCCGGAAACGCCATCGGCCAGAAGAGAGACGGGACAACCAACAAAAAGAGGTCGACAGCCAATCCGATGTCGTCCGTTATGAGCATGATGGGGATGATCAACGCCAATGGTGCGGCGCCACGAAGCAACAGCTACCCTATCCCTCGGTCTACACCGCCCCCACAAACTTCAACCGGTTCTTCAACCGCTGGTTCCGCTGGTTCCGCTGGTTCCGCTGGTTCCGCTGGTTCCGGTTTAGAAGGTGGTAAACCCAAGAGGAAAACCATGCGAGGCCCGGGAGCATCACTGATGCCCGAATCGATATTGGGTACCAGCAACGGCAACAACAAGCAAACCACTCCTTCGATGACTATTCCAGCCTAATCCATGCGTGTCTTCCAATCGGTGACGTACTTTTTCTGGAAATTCCTGAACAACTCGTCGAATCCGTTCGTCGATTCGGGGAGAGTGAAATTGTACTTTGCAAGGATGTAGGCGTGGGTCTTGTCGTAAAGATACTCGCGATTGTGTTCGTTCTTCGTGAACAAGATAGCTTGCGCAAGGCTCGTCATGTCAAACATTGGCACGTGTTTTCCACTCCACCCGAAATCGATGAGCATTATCCGATAGCTTCCATCAGGACGAACGATGTACCCTATGTTGTCGAGAGAGAGATCGCCGTGCGAGACATCAGCTTCTTCCATGACCTCGACAATCTTCACAATCTCCTGAAAGAGGCTCCTCAACTTTTTTTTACCCAGACTCTTGTTGCCACCAACCAAGTCCTGCACGGAGCCGTCCACTTGATCCATGATCAAAACCCAAACTCCTTTGGCAAGTTTGCAGGTATCGTAGACAGTTGGAGCCACACCAATCGATTCCATTTTCCTCTGCGCCCTGACCTCGCGACTCGGGTCCACGCTGACAATCTTCGCCGCACGAACATTACCATTTTTATTAACAACACTAAACGTGCTTCCATAGGCACCCGACCCAAGGAAGGCCTTGAACTTCCAGTTCTTCAGGCAATCAAGACCAAGAGCTTGTGTTATGTTGCGGCACATATCGGACCTGGTCTTAACACTGGCGATTTTATGTGGCGGAGCACCCATTTTCTTTAACGCGTTGACCACCTGTAATGGAGATATGTTACAGGACACTCCGTCACCCATCTGGTACCATGAACGTTCGCTGGAAGTCGGCATGTATGTTTAGATGCTTACAATCAACATTTTTATCGCCGCAGAAGCTCGATTGGTTCATCGTTAACGCCGCCGTCGTCGTCGCCGTACGAACTGTATGACGGCCGAGGAATAAATGTTTTCGGAACATTGCTGTTTGAGAACGCTCGGTCGGAAAATTGTCTCTGGCTCGAGTTCGCCCTTTCGGTGAAGGCAGCGAGACGGCGGAGGACAAGGTTGTTCATGTCGGACACTTGAGGCAGATTTTCAGTCTGGATCGCTTGTCTGAAGATCGCATCCATCGTTCCCGTCACGTCGGCGTAAGCAACGTTAGAGTCTATTTCCGACAAGGCTCGCTTGTAGACCAGTGCCACGTTTTCGGTGGAGTGAAAACGACCACTGAGTTCTTTTTCGGCGGGGCGCAGTCGCTCCTCCGTTCGCCTGTAGAGGCTGAAGTCAAAAAACCTCGACATGTCGATGCAGTAAGAAAACATTTTTTTTATGCATACATTTAAAATCGTTTAAAATATGATCGACGCTATTTTCTCGCGAGAGACGTGCTTCAACGCATCCTTCACCAGGTCCCTCTTCCTTTGGCCACCCGAGACCGTTGGCACCACAGACATCTCGGGGATACTTTCACTTGCATCCGACTCCGACTTCCCACCCCACTTCTTCCTGGGCCGCGTCTCTGTCTGCAAAGATGGACACGATCTCTTCTTGTTACGCTGAACAATATCTGTCAACAACTCGTCGAACTGTTCACTCTCGGTGAAGTTCGTGTAGTGGGCGTCACACGTCCGTATCATGTCCTCCATGAAGGCCTTGAAGAAATGCTGGGGGTCGCTACTATTGTCCCTGTAGCGTCGGTAGTACGGCAGAAGAAGTTGGTGGACCGAAGACTCCATGTCCTTGATGAGCGCTCCCTGCTTGACGTGTGCCCAGTTGTCCTCGCCTCTTGTCGCCTTGTACAAGTCGCGCTTGCATACGGCTCCGATGCTCTGTCTCTCAATCAGATCTTTTTTGTTGATGAGAGGTAGGTCACAGAATATCTCAATGTCCTCCAACCGCACCACCATCCCCGTTTGAAACACCACCACCGAGTTTCGCTTGATCGAAGTCGTGCCCTCCGTCATTAACTTCTTGAGATCGTTCGGTCGCATCAAGACCGAGTTGTTGCTAGCGCACGTTGCTGGATCCTTCACGCCGTACCCAGAAACCAACGACACGCACAGCATCCCCTGGATGGTGTTGTGCTTGTATTCCTTGGCTAAAATTCGATACACCGTGTACACCGCGTTCCCTTCGTTGTCTTTGCCCGCGTGGTAGATATCGTGGATCGGGAGAAACACCCGGGATCTTCCGGTGTGCTTCTTCAGGAATAAAGGAGACGCCAGGATGTTCACACCACCGGAACCCGCAAAAAATGCCAGCACGGAGCTCGGGATGACCGGCGAGCAGGACATGGACATGGGCATGTCGGGGGTGTGGCGAGGTTGTGGTGGGGCTGTGGTGGTGATGCCAGAGATCTTAGAGACAAAAATTTGATGCACATTTTGGGCGCGAAAAAATGGTTGAGGAAAATGTTGTCCGCCGAGGATAAAAATGTTTGGTCCAGGTAATTGATGTAATGCTGAGACATGCCGGCTCTTCTAAGCGACGCATACGGTGATATATTTTCTCAAGCGATGCAGAACACCGTGCCGAAGCTCAAAAACCCTCAAAACCCTAAAAAAACTAAACGTTTGCAGGACACCAACGAAAAACCGCGCGCTCTTGGCACAAAAGCCGCCGTTGTAAACACAAGACCCTTGCGAACGGAAAAGCGAGACGGAAATTACGAGATACACATTACAATCGATCGCCACGACTGCCACCTCCTATGCCTGTTCATCGGCGTCTTCACTCTGTCGGTTCTCTTCAACCGTAATAAACGAGGATCCACTTTCACGAGCGGCTGATGATTTCGGTGGGAATTTTTCCAGGAAGAAGGCGAAGCTCTGCAGGAAAACGTCAGAGACGTCATCGACTTTCGTGCCGTATTTTGCCATGGCGTCCAAACCGGCCTTCACGTCGAAGGTTGTAAACAAGAGGCGTGCTACTTCCACCGTCAGCTTCTTCAACTCTCTCCCGCGGCGTTCGAAGTTGATTTCGGACAACACGTCTTGCGGAAACGCGTACCGAACGGCTGCGAATTTTGTTTTCGGCGACACAAAGGAAATTGTGGTATCATCGCTACAACCGATCCTCTTCGTCTCGAAATACGCCATGGTAACATACGCGAGGACCATGTTTTTCACAGCACGCGAGAGTTGTTGCTCGATGAACACATAGTCCAGCTTTTCATGGTGCAGAGCGTCGCAGGCGTCGAAAAACGACAAGAGTTTTTTCCCGAGGTCGTGCATGGTCTCGCGCACATTGCCGATCTTCACGCGCTGCACGTGGACAAGGTCGAAACCGAATGTTCCATCGATTCTCGGAGAGAAGTCGGTTACGCAGAACGCGAGGTTTACCACTCCGATGTCGATCGAGGCACACCGATACGCCGGTACGGCCATCGCTTTTCCGGAGATATCTGCTCATTATCATTATCTTTTCTAAAAATTAAACGTCACAAATTTTACACCCAAACAAGTAGTTCTGCGTCTGCACGTTCGTCGTGCTCGACCTCGGCCACGGCAACGCCTCCTTGCGGATTGACAACCCAAAATCCCCGAAAATGTACGAGTAAAAATCCTCGTTGAACGTGATGGTCGAATGTGGGAACTTGAGCGACGCAAACGACTTTAACTTCGTGACAAAAATGCTCTCCAGCGTGTACTCCTCGTCGGAAAGCAACACGCTGTCCGAGTTGATGAAGGCGAACAGGGGGTTCGTGCTGTACTGAAGTTTTTTCTTTTGCTCCCTTATTCGCGAGGGCAATGCCTGCCAGATGTCACCGTTGCCGAACTGCTGCACCGCATCCCGGTACGCCAGAGCACTTTTGCGAATAATTGCCGGGAGCTCGGTCTCCTGGATCTCGTCCATCAGCCCGGGGTTGACTTTGTCCTCGGGAACCTTGTGCGAGAAAGGAAATACCACAATCCGACGAGAGATGGATCCACTCTTGTCCTCCCACTTTGCAGACTCGTTGCCGGCCATGATTCCCGGCGTTGTCCACACGCCCGTGATCGGTGAACCATTTTTCACCGGCATCGATAGCGTCTCGCCCGTCACCATGCTCTGGAAGTCCGCTTGATCCATGGCGAAATCGCCCTTGAGCTCAGGAATCACGAAGATTGTCTTGTTGTAGATGGTCGACAGCCCGAACTTCTTCTCGATGTTGTTGGAAATCACACCAACATCGGCCCGGTTATACATCATCTGTATCACCTTGATGACGGTCGATTTACCCGTCCCGGCCACGCCTTTCATGAAAGGGATGACCTGCCACGAATCGAGCTCGGACACCTCGTAAAATAGCCTCCCGACGAAAACGTACATCCACCACAACATGCTATCGTCCCACATCTGAGGCTGGAAGATGGAGTCGAACAGCGGCGTTTTCAGTTGAGAGAAATTGAGCTTGTCCGCAACCCGAGAGGGGGTGCTGAAGTATGCGTCGCAGAAGTCTTTGTATATGATCTTGCAAGAAACCAGGTGTTCGTCGATCTCCTGGTCGTACGTGGTGAAAGTGTCTTCCGTCGCGTCGTAGATGCCGTCGTTGAAGCTCCAAACCCTTCTCTTGACGTTCAGGTCCGGAAACTCCAGGTCGCAGCAGTTCGCGAGGTACTTGACACACTGCTCGTAGTTGCCACCCATGTTACAATGCTTCCACATCTCACAATGGGTCTCCTTGTCGCACAAAAACCTCACGATTCCCTTGATCTCGCACAGCTCCTCCCACGCGTGGGTTGGATAGTTGCCGATGAAAACCTGCCTGTACACAAACCCGTTGAAACGGCGGTATCTTCTACGACTGAGCTCTCCCAGAAGAAACAGGAGCAGGTAGTGGTAAGGAGTCATGTCATTCTTGGACAGCGGAGAGTACCAGAAGATCGTCTCGGGGGTTATAGGCGGCGGGAAAGATCCGTTGCAGTTCGCAGAACGCATGAACATCATCATGCTCTGGTGAGCATGGAAAATCATCTCTTGGAAACGAGAGAATCGCTCTTTTTCCGCGTCGTTCAGTTCGTCGTCGCATCGGTGCGTCAGCTCGTCTCGGAGGTCGATGTACAAGTTCCAGTCCGCACGATGGATTTCGTTGATGCGCTCGGGTACGAGATCCTCCGCACAGGTCACCTGGAAGATATTCATAATGCTCTGAAAGCCTGCTGGCGTCGGGTCAACTTTCCAACGCTGCTCGATTTCGTCAAACCCCCCGAGAATCTCTTCTTTGCTCCGGAAGTCCTGTTCTTCATCGTCGTGCGCATTGACAACGTCCATTGCTCCGAGTGGATGCGTCGAGGCACGAACCTCGCTCTCTCTCGTTCAATACTCAAGAAATATTATTTATCGATTTATACATACACCCCAATCTAATAAAAGTACCATGGCGATACGCTCCGTCGACGAGATTATTAACCTTTCAGACTCGTCCAAGAACCCCGAGAAACTGGCTTTCAAGGACCTGGTCCAACACATCGATCCTCGCATCAGAGGACGAGCTCCAAGGCACAACAGTCTCAACTTTAAAATCCCCGGAATATTGTGGGGCCAGCCCGTCTTCGACGCCGAAAGGGTGGAGAAAATGATTGTTCACCACTACAAGAAAATCGGGTTCAAGTGTGTCAGGCTGGCCAAGAGGGAACTACTCATACAGTGGGGAGAGAGCGAAGCAGAAGAAAGCAACGACACTGATTCCGCGAAAGAGGAGGCCGACCCCACAGACTCCGCGGACTCCACAAACTCCTCCGACTCATCCGACTCACCCGACTCCTCCGACTCCTCCGACGCCTCCGACTCCTCCGACGCCTCCGACTCCTCCGACTCCTCCGACAGCGATGGCGGCAATGAAAACAAGACCAAGTGCGTGACAGTCGAGCAGATGCCGCTGAGCAAGAGACTCTCGATCGTCAACAACCAGCTACAGCAAAAATAATGTTTACCATTGGTATACACAGAAGTTACACAAAAGTTACAATGATAGTCTCAAATTACGACATCGGTAGAGAAATCGGGTCCGGGGCGTTCGGCACCGTCAACATCGGCGAGGACCGAACGACGGGCGAAAAGGTAGCGGTAAAGTGCATCTCGAAAAGCAGGATACAGAAAAGCAACATGGGGTCGCAGGTCAAGAGGGAAATTACAACCATGAAGAAGTTGCACCACCCCAATATCGTGAGCATCAAGGAAGTTCTCATGTCGAACACGCACCTGTACCTCGTGCTCGAGTACGCCGGGGGAGGGGAACTTTTCACAAAAATCGCCAGTCAGGGAAGGCTTTCCGAAAAGGTATCCAAGAGGTACTTCAAGCAGATCATGGACGGGGTGAGGTTTTGCCACAACCTCTACGTCTGCCACCGAGATATCAAGCCAGAAAACATCTTGCTAGATGCAGACGACAACGTCAAGATAGCAGACTTTGGATTCGCGTCCATCATGGAGCCCGAAGTAGGCTCGGATCAACAGGCAGACGATGGACGCGCGGGTCTTTGCGCCATCGACGAAGAGTGCGCGCAGTCGGGCACCATCGAACCTCTGCGCGACTTCGTACCCAACGCGGCCTCTCCACAGCAGCAGTCCCATGTAAACAAGTTTCGAAACCTGCCCTCCAAAGTTATGCAGAAAATGTCCACCATGTGCGGGACAACGCAGTACATGGCGCCCGAGATAGTCAACCGAGACAGCTACAGAGGAGACAAGGCTGACATCTGGTCGTGCGGGGTTGTCCTTTTCGTCCTCCTAGCAGGGTTCCTCCCCTTCGACTCAGACGACCCAGGAGTCGTCGTTCAGAAAATCAAGAGCGGGCGTTTCGACATACCGTCTTTCATTTCGGATCTCGCGCGCGATGTCATTGCCAAAATCCTGGCGCCAAACCCACTGGTTCGACCGGGCGCAAAAACTATTCTTGGCCACCAATGGTTTAACGACGCGGGCCCGCTCACGACCCCCTCTGGCACAGCGGGATCGTTGCCACGAGTCAGGAGTAAAGTACCAACTCCCGTGAAAAAACACGCGACGGTACTCCTGTCCGAGAAGGATCGAACAAACGTGCTAGAGGTGGGGTTGTCCGAGTGCAAGTCCCACGTCGTGAACATCTTGCGAGCGGGCGCGTGGACGCAGAAACACGATGATGGAACATCGATCAAGGCGTCCAAGATGACGCCCACGGGCCTGGCCATGATACAGGTCCTTGTCGAGAAAAGGAGTGGAACTAGTGAAACCAGTGAAACCGCCACCCAAGTCCGGGTTGAGGTTTTCGGGAGACAGAAGAACTCGGGAGCGCGAGAGATCAACAAACTAGTCAGCGACATCAAGGCGCTCTCTTAAAGACTCTAAAGATTCTCGAGCAATGACAACAATCGCTTTGTGTCGACAGGCTTGGGCATGGAGCCATCGAAACCCGGAAGAAGCTCCGTATTCGTAGCCGACATGCAATACACGACTTGATGACCGTCGGCACCACTTCTATTCAACTTCTCCCACTCCCGGAAATGTGAAAGGCACTGTGCCCCGTCCAACACGGGCATCATCATGTCCAAAAAAACCACATCATACTTCTTTTCTTTCATCTTCTCCAAACCGTCGCCGCCATCCACCGCGACATCTACCCGATGGTCGTTCAAAAACCGCCGCATCATTTTGCGTACGGAAGGAGTGTCGTCGACCACCAGAATGGACCGCACACGACACACTTTGACGGTGTCGTCATTGCTTTCTGTATCACCAGCGTAGCAATCCGCTCTTAGTTTCACGGGTATTTGCACGGTCAGCACCGTCCCTCCGCCATCGTTGTCAGTTACTTTATACCATCCCCCCCAAGCGTCAACCTTTCTCTTGACAGAATATAAGCCCATTCCAGTCGAACCATGCCCACGTGTCGTGTCGTTTGTACAGTCTTTGTCGAAAATATCGCGTTTTTCAGAATCAGGAATGCCGGCACCTGTGTCACGCACAACAATCAAAAGGTGGGTGGATGGAAGAAGAGTCACATTTACGCAGATCCAGCCAATGTAGGTATACTTTGCCGCATTCGTTGCAAGTATCAGCATGATCTGGAGTAACCACTCGCCGTCCGTCAACACGAACTTTGGAACGCTATCCCCAACTGTGCACCGACTACGAACTGTTTCCGTACGAATGCTGACCAGAACCGTCTCTACTCGACGCACTAGATCGCGAACATTGACAAAGTCTGTGCACGGTTTCATCACCGAAGTGGACTCGAATGTTGCAATGTCTACGAACTGTCTCACGACGAGGTCGATTATTTCATAGTGGGCAACTACGTCGTCTACGAGTGAAACACACTCCGGCCTCTTCAACTTTGATCTCAAGCACGTGAGAGCCAAGCCAAGGCAAGAGAGAGGGGTTCTCACATGGTGTGCGGTGGACATGCACAAGTCCATCTTCATACGGTGCAATCGTTCGGACTCTTTCTTCATATGCACTTCGGCGGTTGCGTCGTAGCCATAGACATTGCGTGTTGTCAAAGATGTGCGCCTTACAGGACGACGTATGGTCCTGCAATCTGGTACGCCCACCAGCGAATCCACTATGTACACAATTCGAAAGAAACAATCGCCAATCTTTATTATTCTATTGACGTGGAACCCCTCGGTGATCTGATAAGGCTCGTTTACCCGGTGTGAACCTGCAAAACCGCTCACAATAAAATTCCCAGCGACCTTCACTTTTAAATCGTAACCCATCGTTAAATTCCAAACCACGGTTTCTCTCAAAAGGTCAATTGTAGTGACACGGCATCGCAAGTAGTCGTCCAAGTCTCTGAAGCTGTGAACTGCGCACGCAGCGGCCACAGAGGACACCACTGCGCACGCAAACGACAGTGGTTCCGATCGCTCTGGTTGCCAAATGGAGAGAAGATGCGTGAAGGCGCATAGCATCAAAAATAAGCCCGCTGTGACAAGAAGGAGACGGTTCACACAAGTGTCCACGTAGTGCCTGTGTCTCGCGTACACATAGCCAACGATGCACGAAATCACAAAGTAGGATAAAAATATAACTATCTCGACTGCTTGGAGGAAATGTTTCATCGCGTTTACTTGTAGAGTAACAAATTAAAACTAACCCTTAAAATGGAAAACGTTTTGTGCACGAAAGAAACTCTTGCGATGTGCGATAACGACGAGGAATTCATGAAAGAAATGGTCGCCCTCATGCGCGACGACGTTGTGGAGTGCCTTTCGTTGTTGGCAGAGGCCTTTGACAACAACAACCCGAGCCAGACAAGAGAAATCGCGCACAGAGTCAAAGGTCAGGCGGCCAACATGGGCGCCAAGGACCTGATGGTAAAGTCCAAAAAGGTCGAAGATGCCGCGAAAACTGGGTTTTGTACAAAAACGGAATACCTGAGCTTGGTGCTGAGTATGAAGGAGTTTGTCAGGTGCACGAAGGAAATGGCAAATATTTCATGAATATATTATTGGCGACAGCCATGTGACAAGTTCATTGTTCAAAAAACTCATGTCCTCCAGTATTCTCACCGAAGGACACGTCAGTGCCAATATTCTGTCCTACGGCGTCGCCGATTTCCTGTTCACCGGAACAGTCTGCAGGGCATGGCGACAGAACTCCACGAACACGTACACCAGAACGGGAGCGGCAGTCGAAAGCATATCTAGATTGCAGGAAGCCGCTCATCGCGGCGTAAACCTCCACCTGGCGTCGTTTCATTCACTAGAGGACGGAGCCAGCATCGATGTCATCCGGAAACTTAACGAAAGCTACTGCTTCTGGGAACAGTTCGACATAGAGCGTGCCGCCGAGCACGGACGCGTCGACGTCCTAAAATTCATGCGCGAAAAGGGGTACCCGGCCGACAAGAGGGTGCTTCACTCCGCCGTGCGACACAATCAACAGGAGGTCGTCAAGTACCTCCTGGGAATCGGCTGCCCAGTCGACAAGACCGTCATCGAGTGGGGATTCGGCCCCTACATCATTGACGAACTAAAGATGCGGTCGATGGAGGTTGCCATCTCCGAGGGGAACTTGTCCATGGTCAAGATCCTGCGAACCGTCGACTACCCCTTCGTCGACGACAGTTTCGTCTTTGCGTGCGAAACTCAAAACACTGAATTACTAGAGTATCTCATTCGAGAGAAGTGCCGCGTGCCCCAAGGTCTCTTCCGCGAATCAGTCGAACTCCGTAACTTCTTTACGCTTGAGTTTTTGATCGACCACAAGTTGCTGGTGGATGAGTGGGATCTGTGGGGATGTATCGCGGACGAGGACGACGACATGATGATCTTCTTGCTCGGGAAAGGCATCATCCCGACAGACGACGACGTTGACTCCGCGATCGCCGCCGGCAACCTCGGCACCGCCAAGTTTTTGACAAAGGAGTACTCTTGTCGACCCACGCCGTTGGCGTACATGATCGTATTCGACAACATCATGTGCGACTGCCACTACATGATGTACCTCGACTGGCTGTACAACGACATGCAGTGTAGCATCGGGTTCTCGTCTCTTCAGGACATGCACGAAGACCCACACGGGGCTTACGTGCTCGAAAACTGCAGCAATACCATCGAGGATTGGTTTGTGAACAGAATTGAAAATAATTTTAAGGATTCACTTTCACAGGGCTAAGAGTCGCAATATTGGCGAAGTAGTTGACATCGACCACGTATGTCTGAGTGCTCCACTCGTCTACGGGTCGAAGGACAAAGTCGAGAAATGCTTGGTTGAACGCACAGAGAGATCCGTATCTATCATGCTCCCCAAATGACACGACGTAAGACAATTCTCTGTCCCATTCTAATTTGGCGCGTGCTAAGCCACAGGGGAACACGATCTTGGTGAAATTTTCCTGCTTTCCCGGAAGTTGCGAACAGCACGAGAGTCTGTTCAGGACCCACTCGTCGTTTTTCAAAGACACGGTGTAGAAAAATATCGTGTACAATTTGCCATATTCCTTGTGCCACTCGTCAATGCCGCCGCCAACGACGTTTGCGACCATGGTGTCTGGAAAGCATCCGTCGCCGTCTCTTCCCTGCACCGCGTGGCCCACAAAGAGATATTCATTATCATCTATTTTTAGACCAGGTGTCCCCCCCCTCATCATGAGCCCATTCGCCTTAAAAATAGTTGTCAGCTTAGTAGGGGTTTCGACTTCGGACATTATACTACATGTTATCTCTTCTACGACGGGGGAGGCGCACACGGAACTGTGTGATTTCCCAATTTTCAACGGGTCGATCGAGTAGACGAAGAACATTTCATTTTCGTGAAAAAAAGGGCCCCAGTTCTTTTCAAATGGACCGGACGTGTCGTGACAGAACTTGTGCAGAGTCATCGAGCCGGAGTCTGTTGTCATGTTGTGCACGTACATCCGCCGATTGCGGGCACCGTCCACGTCGTTGATCATCAATATGGGGCAATCATTGTGGACGACGAGACGAGGGTCTTCTCCAGAGGCTTCGCTGATTCCTGCTTTGAACTCAAACCTTTCTGTGAGTGGCGTGTATTGTAGATGGTTATTCGCTGCTACGCCAAGTGTTCCCGACTCGAGAGCGACGTAGTTCTCTCCTTCCCATGACCGCACGTTTCCTCGGAAACTCCGCCATGCGATAACGAACGTGCCTTCGCGCGTTCCTCTCGTTATAGCCGGATTAAAGAGCCCTTTCGAGTGTAAGGGCGTTCCCGACAGCTTCATGCTTCGCTGGTCCACAACGGGGAGAAGATTTTCCGGCTGGGATCTCCTCCAAACATCCTCATAAACGGTCGTAGGAACCGGGGTGTCTCTGGGTTTCATGCTCGTCTCGGTGTACGCTGTCATAACCGACGTGGCGTAGTTGGGGTGGAAGACGTAGTTCTCGACGTTCCACTCATCAATGGGTCTCAGAAGAATGTTGATGTCGTTGTCGGTGTAGGCGGTGACAACACAGTGTTGATCATTTCTTCCGTAGGAAACCACTATCTCGCTTTCGGGACCGTGTCTGCGCATTATTCCCACCGGGAAAATGATCTTGTGTACATGTCTTGCGGAAGGGGGCTGAAAGCAGCTGGAAATGCGGCTGATGCGGAACTTGTCGTTGTCCTCTATCTTGATGGTGAAGAAGTACATGAAGTACATCCTCGGGTAACGTTTGTACGCCGGCGTGATGTTTTGCTGGACGTACCACTGCGGGTAACACCGATCGCCGTACAGAGTAACGTGTCCCACAAACAAGAACTCGTCTCCAAACTCAATGCCCCTCGATCCTCCCCTGAAGACGCTCGTGTTCCTCTCGTCTCTGTTTCCCCAGAGTTTTTCAATCTGTTGAAACCGCGGGTACTCCGACACGACACGGCGTTCTTCAGAACAAACGTTTTCTGAATCGACCTTGAAGATCCGCAGAGGAAACACGCTGTACACGACGTGGAACCCGTTGTTGTTTCCCACCCCGTTGTTGAAACACCCCCAATTCTTCTCGTAGTTGGACGAAAGCTCGTGACAGAGCGCCTTCTCTTCTTCTCCTCGTAGCTTGATTGAATTTTCGTACACGTTATAATCACCGACGGCGTTTTGCTTTGTGTAAATGACCCTTCCGTCGCCGGCACATATAGGGGCGGTGGCTTTCATGCTAGCCACACCGATCCCGCCTTCATCTGTTTTGAAAATGGAAACCACGGTATCTCGACCCCATCTGAAAAATACCCCGAAATCAGGAGACCCAAAGAACTCGTTGAACGATATGTTGAACGGGAGAGCTGTACGGTCAAGTGGCGAGTTTTCTATAGAACGACATGTTTGTACGATGTAGGCGGTGATGTCTACAGAGATTCCCCTAAGCGAGACAAAGAAATCACTTCCTCGTGCATGCGAGAGTAATTGAACGATTTTCGGATCTTTGAGCGACGGGCCTTTCTTCAGGCGGGACACCAGGTCGTCCAGTGGCGTTTGGTTGAGGCTAAGTTGGGTGAGTGAAGCACCTTGTTCAACGAGAAGCAGGAAACTCTCGATATTCCCTGATCTAGCAGCTTCGTGTAGAGGGGTTGCGCCTTCGAGGTCCCGAGCGTCAATTGTGGCACCATTTCCAATAAGGAAATTCATGGAGGCCACCATCCCTCCGCGAGCAGCAGCGTGTAGTGGGGTTCTCTGGAAGTGGTCTGTAGCGTCAACATCTATCCCACGTTGGACAAGGATTCGCGCTGATTCCACGTTGTCCTGTGTCACTACTGCTCCGTGAAGAAGGGTTGAGCCAAAAGGGTTCCGCGTTTTAACGTCGGCACCTTTGTCCAGAAGGAACGATATTATGCGATGAAAATTTGGTTTCTTACATGCATATGAAAGGGGGGTTTCCCCGCTCATGTCCTTGACTTCAAGGGATGCACCTTCCTCGTCTAGATATCGTATAAAGTCCACCTTGCCTTCATGAGCAGCGATGTGTAGAGGGGTTCTCCTGAACTCGTCTTGAAGGTTAACACTTAACCCTTTTGAGCCAAGGATTCGCGCCAATCCCACGTTGCCCCGTCTCGCTGCTCCGTGAAGAGCGGTTGAGCCTATAAAGTCCTTCTTTTCAACGTTGGCACCATTTTGTAGTAGGTACGATACCATGTCAATGGAGTTTGTTTGCCAAGATGCAAGTAAAAGGGGGGTTTGCTCTTCGTTGTCCCTGGCTTCAAGGTTGGCACCGTTCTCAACAAGCAACGTTGCTTTTTCCAAGCTGGATAGCTCAGCGGCATGGTGAAGAGCAGTCTTGCCTTCACGATCTCGATAGTTTATATTTATACGACCTTCAAGCGTAATCGCCGTCATCATGTCACTTATTGTCCCTGAGCGAACGGCGTCTAGTAGCGCAGATTCAACCATCGTGGGTGTGCATGAGTCAACACAATAATTTATTTTCAAAAAATGCGCTCAATGCAGACGGCCCGACTCAAAAGTACGCCTTGGCGGGCCTGGTGTCATCTGGCCCTAGACCACCCTTTATCCAGAGAATGCGCTCGACAACCGCGTCGGCTACCTTGACGGCAACGTTTTCCCCCTCTGTCGTTACTCTGAAGTACAGGCCGGATTTTGTTCAACGTGAGAACTAGATGTCTAATATCGACATTTTAAGCAAAATTTTGTTGTCGATGCATATCAATCATATCAATCACCATGGAACACGCCGAAAGGGAGAAATCCCGCCAGCTCTTCAAGGATGTTAAAAATCATGTCTTTGAGAACCTGTCCGACGAGAACGTTCCGCTTTTATCGTCGATCGCCAGGGCAACCACGGGTTTCACAGGGTACGACTTTCACTCGGTCGACGACGCTCTGGGCCTCATACACAAGCACTTTGGCGATTTCGATGATAATATTGAGAGACAGGAAATCTACGCCACCTTTGCGGATCGACTTGCCGTCGAGAACGCACAACAACTGACCGAGAAATACAACCATGTTATGGAAAATGTCCGGAAATTCTTTCCAGAGTTCAACCTCGCGCACAGGGCCCACAACCCCATCTTCGGATCTGATGCGATCGTGTCGTGCCAGATCCGACGGTGCTCGAAGGACGATGTTGCAAATGAGTTGAGGAACGGAGATCCATTCGCCGAGGACGTATCTCCGCAACAAATAGAACGACAACAAGCGTTTTTTGATAACTTTTACGAGACAGAGTACGACGATACAGTTCAAGCAAAAGCTATGAGTATCAGAGACATGCGGCTGGGAATTTTTCCGAAAGGCCTGAAATCAATGTTCAGCTATGAGAAGTACACCGGTAACGGCTACATGGTGCTCAACGATTTTTTTCGATGCAACAAGGCCTCCGTTAACTCGTTAGAAGATATGGTGGGGATATTTACTCGTTTCGCCCAAAACCTCTGTCTGCCGTTTTATACGGACCGAGACTTCAGGATTTACCGAGGGGACGGGTTCCCTGTGTCCGCACAAACCTTAGAGACCAAAGGGTTCTTTTCGGGTAGCCTCTCGGTGGTGGAGCTCGGGAAATTTGTGAAGAGCGGGGGAAGGATGATCCAGATTAACATTCCCAAAGGCACCCCATTTTTGCCCCTGATCATGGAGCGCACCGACGAGGGGGAAATCTCACTTCTCCCGGGCACGGTGCTAGAAAAGCAGTCAGAGATGCTGCTGGAGAATGGCCACTTCGCCGAGTATACCGTTGCACAAAACCCCCCGGGCATGACCGAGCTAGAGGAAGCGACCATCTTCAAAAACATCATCCCAGAAAGGTTCGAGGACATCGTCGGGAGAATCAAACTGTTTTCTGAAGAGAAAGGGAAGCAATGGGCCTCATCATTACCGGAGGCCGAGGGCGTCGCGTCCCAGGAGGACATCCTCCGCTTCGCCATCAGTTTTATCAACGCCAAATACGGCGGCGACTGGTGACTTCACAAAGCGAACGGGCTCAATAGAGATAAATTAGCACCCGTACAGCTCAATCTCCGTGAACGAGTTGAACCCTCTTCCTTCTGTTTGAGAGTTGCCGAAGCCCTTGGTGCTGTAGTATGCATTTTTTTCGAGACCAACTTTTCGCCGTTTTCGGAATTTATTATATTGACAACCGTTACTCAACTATATATACCAATCATGCCGGCTAACCTCAAACCGTCAACAGGTGGATGAAAGGTCGCGAGGCTTTTGGGGATCAAAAGAAAGTTGAGTCATCCTCTCATCGAATCAACGGTGACATTGCAACCACCTAGTCCGTGTGTCATTCGTAGGGTCAGTCGTCAGGCCTGGGTGCACATAACCGGGACGACAGTCCGGGTGAGGGGGTATAAAATAAAAATAGAAATAAAACCCCGGGGCGAGATTCTTGAAAACGGTCAAAGGTATGATTCTCATGAGTCGCGAGAGTTGTGCAGAGACCGTCGGTGGAATCATCCCGAAAGAGATGCCTTCTGTCGCTAACGACTGGGTCAAGAGTCGGTCGCTAAGGGCTTTCGAGTCTACGCGGCTTAATGTACAGTCTAGTCTCACTCAAGTTCGGGTAACTCCGAGTACGAGAGTGAGCCGTGTGTGATCGAGACGATTGAAAATTGAATCTCGGGAAGCACACGGGGGTTGTTTGCTACAAACAGCCTTATATCGAGGAGGAGGGGTAATGGATTGCCCCTAATAGGATGTCGTGGAGTCGCAAGGCCCCAACCTTCCATCACATGAGCACACGTGAACGACATTCTAGTCCGGGCACACTCGTTCTGTCTTTCATCGGGTAAGAGGGTGTGTCTAGTCCTGGGTACTCCCGGGATGCGGAGGCGTTGTTCACCAACAACTAACTCCAGGGCAAGGTTCGTGAAAACGGTCAAAGCTAGTCGTGCTGGTCAGACCGTCGGCGGGACCACCTCGAAAGGGGTGACTCCTTTCGCTAACGACTGGGTCACGAACCCCTCGCTAAGGGTCTCAAAAACCTATGCGGGGCAATGTACAGTCTAATCTTCTGTGAATCCGGGTAACTCCGGGCAAAGCGGGAGCCTCGTGTGATCGGGCGGATTGAAAATTGAAGCCCGGGAAGCACGAGGGCGGGGAATGTTTTTTTTTCGTTTGTTCCCCGTTCGTTGTTCAACACCGAGCCCAACTTCCAGGGCTGGTTGTTGAAACAACCAACTGAATCCAGATTGCAGCCCAGGGCCGCCAAAATGACCATTTGAACGCCAACCCGGAGATGACTCTGTTCAAGAGCCAGCACAAGCGGTACACTAATTTCGCGGAGGACTTTGAGGAGAACGACTTCAGCGCGGGCACCGTTGGTTTCGGGCAGCGCGTGTCGGCGAACGTGTCCCGCTACGGCGACCTCGTGAGCGACGTTCTTCTGGAGGTGACTCTGCCTGCGATCCAGGCCTCGGAGAGCGTAGTGAACGGCGCGGGCACGGAGGTGGATGACGCGGACAAGGCGGCGTACTGGGTGAACGCGATCGGTTACGCGATCATCAGCGAGGTGGAGATCGAGATCGGTGGGACCGAAGTGGACACTCTCTACAGCGAGTGGATGTTCCTGTGGGAGGAGCTGACCCAGCGCCCCGGCGCGCGCCTCGGCGAGCAGATCGGCAAGTTTGCGTACTCGGCAGACGTGGAAGAAGACATGATCGAGTTCGCCAGCCAGGAGAGGAAGCTCTACGTGCCGCTTCCGTTCTGGTTCAACAAGTACTGGATGGAGCACGGTCTGTCGATCCCGCTGATCGCACTGACCTACCACGAGATCAAGATCAAGGTCAGCTTCCGCCCCCTGGCCGACTGCTGCGCCGTCGTCTACCGCGAGAGCGACCCCACCTGGGGAGACTACTGGGCCCTGGCCACCGACAAGATCCCGATCAACACGGCCTCCGCATCGGCAATGGCAGCATCCGACATGGACGCGCGCCTTCTCGTGTCCTACGTCTACCTCGACCAGGAAGAACGCCAGGCGTTCGCATCCGTGCAGCACGAGTACCTCATCACCACAACTCAGCGCCAGATGCACTCCATCACTTCGGCGAGCGCCAAGTCCGACCAGCTCAAGCTATACTTCAACCACCCGTCCAACGCTCTCATCTGGTTCGTACGCCCCACCGACTTCAAAAACCTGCGCCGCCGCTTCTCCGTCGGACACAAGGACATGTTCGACTTCTCCCTGCAGAAGGAAGACACCACCGTGGGCATGTGGGGCGACGTTACCGATTCTGTGGCGTCGGCAAGTCTAACACTTAACGGTCACAACAGGTTCCCAGACAGCTTGCCTGGGCTGTTCTTCCGCCAGGTGCAGCCCGCGCTCAAGTGGCCCAACACTCCGGCCGGATACACCTACCTGTTTACTTTCGCCGCTATCGGCGGCGTGTGGAACCCGACGTCCACTCTCAACATGAGCCGCATCGACCACGTGCAGCTCGAGCTCAAGTACGGTGACAACATCCCCACGTCGGATGTCATCGTATTCAACGAAGCCTACAATCTTCTTGTCATCAAGGAGGGGATGGGCGGTGAAGTTAAAGATCCCGTGGTCGGGATTCTGGACGCCGCCAATAGGGTATCGTGGGGTCGCGAGGCTCCAGCTCTATCTTGTGGATTAACACAAGAACGATACTCTAGTCCGGGCGCACTCGGTTTGCTTGTTTGTTAAGCAACGCTCAAGCAATGGGTGCGTCTAGTTCCGGGTACTCCTGGAATGCGGAGTTTCATAGTAGAATGTAGTTGAAACTCCAGGGCAAGGTTTGTGAAAACGGTCAAAGCTACTCGTTTCTTAAAGGAAGGGGGCGAGTGGGTAGACCGTCGGTGGGTCCACCTCGAAAGGGGTGAAACCGATCGCTATCGACTGGGTCACGAATCGGTCACTAAGGGTTTTAAACCTAGGTGGCTCAATGTACAGTCAGGCCTGAGTGAATCCGGGTAACTCCGGGCAAAGCTCAGCCCGTTGTGATCATGATGATTGAAAATTGAATCATGGGAAGCACGGGGGTGTAGATTTTTCTACATCGATTGGTATCAGCCTTCCTTCTTCTTTCAACAAACAGGGTTGATACCTGTAGCCGGTCCGCTACTCCAACTAATATTGAAGCATTTTCGCCAAATGCCATGCGCCTTTTTTAAAGCAAAATGATGTGATTTCTTCGGGATCATTTATCACGAAATAATAAAAATATAATCAACAAACCTCAGCTCACTTCATCCGAGCATCGCGTTCAATCCGCTCAATTTTTAATATTTCCACAGATCAACAAACCAAATGGATATCCTCCAAACCTTCGTCTTCAACAACACGCGTCACAAGGTCCTTATTCTGCGCGACGAGGACGGTGACCCGCTGTTCAAGGCATCTGATATAGGCAAGATTCTATGCATCAGGAACGTACGAACATCAATTGCCGATTTCGACCACAATGATCGTCACGTCCATACTATGGACACGAGAGCTGGAGAACGACAATCGACTTTTCTCACAGAAAAAGGTGTTTTCAAGCTCGTCATGCGATCCAGGAAGCCTGTTGCGAAGCCGTTCCAGGATTGGGTTTTCGAAGTTCTCAAGACCATTCGCAAAAGAGGCAGGTATGCACTAGAGGAAGAAATCGTTGGCCTCAAGCGCAAGCACGCCGAGGAACTCGCGGATGCTGATGCCAACGCCAAGTCCCTGGCTCGGAAGTATATGGACACCGAAGACGAGCGGATGCATAAAGTTCTTGTCGAAGGGTTCGACAACAAGACATGCATCTACTTTGGCAAGATCAAGACCATGGAAGACAACAGCGTGTTGGTGAAGATCGGATCAACGAAGAACATAAGGTCACGTACGACGGCCTTGGTGAAAGAATTTGGAAACATGGCAATATTCAGAGTATTCGAATGCGACAGATACGAAAGATTCGAGAAGGGTCTGCATAAACACAACGACATCAGACGGTACCTTTACACGAAACCGATTAACGGCAAGATGTCGACGGAGGTGTTCCGCATGACCAAAGAAGAACTTCAGCGCGCGGTCAATATCGCCGTGCGTAACGTATATAAATACAGATTCGACCAGAAAGGGTTTGACCAGAAAGGGTTTAGGGAAACACTTTTCGAGCAGCCAGAGGTACGGGTTTTGTTGAAAGCCAACGGAATAGATGTCAACAAGGACATTGACAACATGGACGTGCAACGGGAGAACAAAAGGGGAAGAAGTACTCTTACGGGTGACAAGATCCAAGCCTATTCCGCTGACGGCAAAGAACTCGTCTGCACATACGAAACATTTCGCGATGCAGTGAGGGCATTGCCGGGCGCTTCCGAAGCGGGAATAAAGCGAGCTTGCAATGACAGAATCGTCAGGGTTGGCTACCGCTGGGCCCGTCTGCCTCGTTCTCAACCCGACGAAACCGTGCAGGATATTGGAGACACCGTGATAGATATTCCAATTCGCACCGGTCATGTTGCGGGCCTCAACGATGACAAAACGCGCGTTGAAAAGATCTATACATCCTTTAAGGCATGCGGCGTCGAGAATAACTTTGCTTCTTCCGGAGCGGTCCAGAAAAGGTCTAAAAGGGGGGTCAAGGTTGGTGGGCATCACATTGTCTCCTGGAGCGAGCTTCCTGAGACCGTGCAAGACGCCTGGCTTGAGAACAACACTTTGCCAATTCTTCCCAGGAACGCGACGACCACCAGGATCAACAGGCTAGACCCCGTCACAAAAGAGGTCTTGCGGACATATGAGACCATGGACGAAGTCGTGCGCCATTTTAAGATCGGTCGAGCTGCACTGAAGACTGCCATCAACGGGGACCTTGTGAAATTCGGGTTCAAGTGGAATTATGCGGACTAGTTTGAAAACTCTTGTTGTATCTGGCTACGGCGTTTTTCCATAATCTTTTGGAAAACTTTGCTTGCAACGTCAGCCATATCAAACCCAGGTTCATCTGGCCGATACCGAATGAACGAGCACCCTAGTTCGCTTTTGATCCACTGCTCGCGCTGGAAATCTACCAGAGCTCTGCATGGTCCGTGGGTGCCATCTTCGTCGCATTCCACTGCCAATTTGCACGATGGAATATAAAGGTCGATCTTATACTCTCCGCATCGATACTGTGATTTCATGTCTATGCCGACAAATATCTTTCTTAAAAATGAAAGTGTTTCCGTTTCCTTAGGGACAAATCGATTCGAAAGAATTTCAATCCCAAATTTCTTCGCTAGAACACCGGCATCCATGCTTCGGGAATTGCACGCCAACCTCTTCACACCGTCAATGTTCAAGAACGTCATGTTCTGATCCCCACCGTTGGTTGGCATGCGCACTATGCGACTTTCAGCAACCGGGCGACGTCGCAGTGACGATCTAACGTTCTTGAGCTTCAGAATCCTACCTACGTCTGCTGCTCTGTACCAAACTTCATCGCCATCCAAAACGTATTTGATGTTCATCTTCTCGCAGTATTCCAATGTTTTCGACATGGCGCCCCGGATTGTGAATATCAAGGCGACACCGGTTTGTCCTACTGTTAACCGGAAAATTACCACAAGTCTTTACTCAGCAAACGTCCAAGACTCATCATCAGTGTCTCTACACGACATGAGAATGCTAAGAATGCTCTCTCCCGTATCGCTAGAAGCTTTTGACAGTGATTCAAATTCATCTCCGCCACGTTGCACAACAGGCTTGTCGTGCACCCAGTAGTTGCCGGCCCTGTTCTTCCTCCCCGTGGAGCAGTTGATCGAGACCGTGGCCACGTTGACTCCCATTTGTCGAGCACCTTCTGACGACGACTTGAACCGTGAGAATGTTCCATCTTGTTTGATCAGAAGCACTGGTTTCTCTCCCGGAGGCTTCCTCCCACCGGTGGCGTAAGTGCGCCGGTCGTTTTCTCTCTTGCTGACATACTCCAGGTTGGACACGGCGTTGTTCGACTTGTTTCCGTCGATGTGGTCTACCTGGTACCCTGTTGGACATTCCCCAAGGAACGCCTCGGCAACCACAACGTGGACGTACTTTTTCTTTGTCTTTCTCGTACCCCCTGTGGTTACAATCATATCGACTCTTCTGTACGCATGTTTATCTTTCTTGGAGTCCCCCGTGGTTTGCCAGTGCTTTACGCCAAGCGTCCATCGGCCGTTTTCCATGCGTACTCTCCCGTCACGGGATACCATGTACACATCCGATCCAGGCACACTCCGTACTTCGCACACGGGCTTGTCGGAAGCATCATAGTCGAAAGTGTATCCACAGGCGCCATCCGATATCGATCGTCCACTTCCGATGGCGTCGTATATGTCGACGCGACGAGTGTCGACGAGAGAAGCAGCCTCAAGCGCCGACACAAACAACAATCTCTCTTTACGATCTTCACTGGTGGCGACAACCGGCTTGCTTGCAATTGACCGTGGATACGATCGAGTGGTGCCAGCCTCACCGATGGACGCCCACTTCAGGTTTTCGATCGTGTCGTTGGTACTATCACCATCGACATGATGCGCTTTGTCTCCATCGATTGGTGCTCTCTCGAAAGCTCCGAGCACAAGTCTCCCGACGAGGTTGGTGAAGGTCTTCCCACCAATGTAGAGAGACAAGATGTTGTATCCGTGAGGGTTTGTGGACAACTTGCGTACAGATTGATTATCCGCTCTCCTCACACGGCCCAGATTCGAAACCTCGTAAAGATGAGTCACGTGGGTCGGCTTCCAAACCTCGACCACCGATGGAGCACGTGTCTTGAGTGGGGTGGTCATGGCCTTGCCCTTGCCCTTTCCGTTCGACGCTTTTGTCATGGTTAAGGGTGAAAGTTGTGACGACATGTGCACGTGACAACACATCCAATATTTGTAGTAAATATTTTTCGCAACGATGCAATCTGGGCATCATCAATCCAAAAACCATGGACGAGCTCAGCTACCTGGTTCTCTACGCAGACGGGGGGTTTGGCGTGATGCACATCGGCGACGCGGACGACGACGAAATATTCCGGAAACTGATGAAGGTCTTTGCAACAGACAGGGGGTATTTTTACGACATTTATCAGACCGACACTGTGTGCGTGTGCAGCGCACAGGATGTTTCCGCTCTTGTCAAGTTGGACGGCACCGACGACACGCTGAAGGCCTTCGCGTCGTCACTCCAGGGCCACGGCTTCGAATTGTTCATTTGTTGGCACGAGCACAGCCGAGAACTGTACGAATCAGGAGTGTACAAGGACTCCAACATTTTTTTTGAAAATTGTAGGCGGGAAAAAATGTTTGGCCCCGTCGTCCTCAGAGCGCAAATGCACCAGGACGACGCCGCTGCTCCCGCAGTGGAAGTTCCTGCTCTGGTCGCCCTGTATGTTGCCGAGCAGATCGCGAAGGCCAGACTTTAATATTATATTTATCAACAAGAAGACATGAACCACGCGTGACTCTCCGTGCGCCAGGGGAACACGCCACCCCGTCCGTTGTGGCAGTCGTCGGCGTCGCTGATGTCAATGTCACACTTTGTGTCGGCCACGAACTTGGCGACCGCTGCGCCGCAGTTACGCAGCTCGCCGACGTGTATTCCCGTCAGCGAAGTTTCGCTCAATCCCTCGAAGATGGATGGAACGTTTACGTCGTTGTCGAAGATGCTGACGAACTCCAGGTTGCTGCCAGCGTGCGTCGTCGCCTCCAGGACACGACGGATGCCCCCTCTCCCCATGCCGCAGTTGCCAATGGCCAGCCGAGTCAGTGTCCCGCGCGTCACCATGGCCACCAACGCGCCGACGCTCCCGTCGCCGATCTTGGTGGAGGAGACGTCGAGCCACCGTATGTTCTCGTTTGAAAACAGCGCATCGAACACGGGCTTCCCCCAGCGATCAAAGTCGCACTGCGTGAGCTTGACGTCCAAGGCTCGCAGCTGGGGCAAAACGCGCACCATCCCCGGCACGCACGGTATGTCGAAGATAGTGTCGTCGATGCGCAAGGAGGTGATGGGACACCTCTCGAGGGCACGAATCAGGCCGTCGGCCCACTCCTCGTAGTCTCCCACCACGTTGCCAACCTCGAGAACTTCGAGAATGCCGGCATCGGCCACCGCCTCGCACAACAGGTCTACCGTGAACCCGTCCACTTCCTGATCAGAACATCCTGTCGAGAGCGACAGCCTCTTCAGGCCGTGCGCGCAAGAGTCGGCGATGGTTTGAGTGGACTCGACACAAGTGCCCCCCTTCAGCTCCAGCGACGTGATGGCCGTAGACCGCGCGGACAAGCAGTTGAACAGGCTGCACCGACACGGGCTAATCTGGCTGAACGCCGAAACCTCAACGATGGACGTGTTGCTCTCGATCGCCTTCGCGACCTCGTCCGTGTACACGACAATGTGATGGTCACTCAGTCGAGTGTCGACCGACTCGCGGAGTCGTTCCACCACGAACGCTTCTTCTCTCGCGCGCAGACCACCGATGTACAGGTCGATGGAGCGTCTCCGGCCCCGCGTCGACCCCTTCGCCAGCTTCAGCCGATGCTCGAGCCATGCCGCGTAGTAGTCCCTGTCTTCATTCGCGCCGACGTGCGTAATCAGGCTCTGGTAGAAGTTGCAAAAGTTCCCGTACTCGCTGGCTCGGAAGGTTGTGAGTGGCGTAGAGTACACGCCGCCGTCCCCAGAATGAGAGAACGCCGACATCAAGTTGGGCTTCACGGTGGTGACGTACCTCGTCGCAGTCGGCAACAAGCATCTCAAAGCTTCACTGTAGCAAACGGCCGATCTCGCCAGGGCGATTTTGTCGCCCTGGTGCAGGAACAGCGAAAGGTGTCGCACCACGTTTTCGTCGAGGTGGCCCAACAAGCTCGAGTACGCGATCATGGTTTTGCCTTTAAATAAATTTTTTTTATTTCTAATCTGGTGTGTTAATAATTGTGTAATTATGTCTACGTACGTCTGCACCAGATATAATATTTTGAGCGCGGATGGTATCGTCACTCATCGTCCGCGCGTGTTGTTTGCATCTCTAACCCTAGCCCTATGATGATGGGAACCATTACAACAGACGAGGTTCGAACCGACGAGTTACGGGGTGTCACTTCGGCGTCCTCGGCGTCCCCGGCGTCCTCGGCGTCCTTCCAAACGGGTTCCATCACCATCGGATCCGCACTGTTCCCTTCGTCGGACTCGGTGCCCAGGTCCACGGCTTCGTTTGGGGAGACGGCGTCATCTTTTGTGCAAAAATCCGTTTACCAGGCCGTTGTGTCGGCCAGCGCCACCATAGATCCGTCGACCACGATCGTCGGCGTCAGCTTCAACGGGTCGGTGCAACTTGATTTTGCCGAGACCCCGACGGTCGAGACAGAGGTTTTCGTGGTGGACGAAGGCGGCTTCTGTAGCTCAGTCAACACCATCACGGCGACACTCCCGTCGCCGACAGAGCCGTTGGTGCTATCCACTCCTTACGCATACTTGAGCGTAAGCACGAAGTGCCAATAATGTATTTTATTTTATTTTCAATAATCAATCTACAATGACGACGCGCCGACACTACAAGCTTCCCAGTCTTCCCGATCTAGATCTGTCGAACGACGATGATCTGTCGAACGACGATGACATCTTACAGGCGCTGATCAGATCACAGACGAGAAAAGAAAATCCGGAACACAGGCACCTTGATGCTTTCTACAACAGTGGGTTCGGAGACGTTTCCATCAACTTCGACGATGCGGAATACGCCGATCTGAATACTTTTTATCAGTTCAAGCTTGCATGCTCCGCTTGCTTACAGATATCAATGACTTGTGCATGCGTGACGGTTTTGGAAGGCGTTCGGCTCGATCACATGAGGTTCATTTTGCAGAATCAGAATCGGGATAACGTTGATTACGTTGATTTTTCCAATCTGCAGACCATTAAATTTCACAATGATTTCAACCATTCATTTCAAAGTCTCGGGGTTGCCCACGGTGAAAGAGTGCCGTGGCCCCGCAGGCTGCGGTCTATTGTGTTCGGTCATTATTTCAACCAGCCCATCGAGGACATCCCGGGTGTCGATTGGCCCTGGCCACTCACTCTCCAGTCGATTACGTTCGGAAGATTTTTCAACCAGCCCATCGTGGGCGTTAGCTGGCCACCCACTCTCAAGTCGATTACGTTCGGTGCATTTTTCGAACGGCCCATCGTGGGCGTCAGCTGGCCACCCACTCTCGAGTCGATTACGTTCGGTGAATTTTTCAACGAACCCATCAATAATGTCGATTGGCCCCAAAATCTGCAGTCGATTGCGCTCGGTGGTTCTTTCAACCACCCCGTCGTGGGCGTCACCTGGCCCCCCTATCTGAAGTATATTTCGTTCTCAAGAAAGTTCAACCAACCCATCATGAATGTCGATTGGCCTCAAAATCTGTTGTCGATTGCGTTCGGTGCTTCTTTCAACCACCCCGTCGTGGACGTCACCTGGCCTGATACTTTAGAGTCGATTACGTTCGGAAATGGTTTCAATCAACCCATACAGGGCGTCACCTGGCCCCAAAATCTACAGTCCATTACTTTTGGTGGTTTATTCGACCAGCCCATCGTGGGCGTCAACTGGCCCCAAGATCTGCAGTCGATAACATTTGGTCTTGATTTCAACAAGCCCGTCGTGGGCGTGAACTGGCCCCCCAATCTAGAGTCCATTTCGTTTGGAAATTGGTTCGACCAGCCCATCGTGGGCGTCACCTGGCCGGATACTGTAGAGTCCATTTCGTTCGGAAGTTTGTTCAACCATCCCATAGAGGGCGTCACCTGGCCCCAAAATCTACAGTCCATTTCGTTCGGTTATCGGTTCAACCATCCCATAGAGGGCGTCACCTGGCCCCCCAATCTGGAGTCCATTTGGTTCGATTATCGGTTCAACCATCCCATAGAGGGCGTCACCTGGCCTAATACTTTAGAGTCGATTACGTTCGGACACGACTTCAACCAGGATGTCACGGGCGTGAACTGGCCCCAAAGTCTGCAGTCGATTACGTTCGGACATGACTTCAACCAGGATGTCACGGGCGTGAACTGGCCCCAAAGT